>MKWU01000033.1_pt1 | contig 254363 bp, 221 predicted proteins | sample 809101 | NCBI WGS metagenome assembly MKWU01 (sample SAMN05860141, study PRJNA318959) | sponge metagenome | host: Aplysina aerophoba | place: Slovenia: Piran, Adriatic Sea, Gulf of Piran | collected 2013-05-07 | reverse complement strand
GGGGGGGGGTGCGCTTGCCAGCGTTCATCTTTGGATACGCCATTCTTGCCTGGAAGATGCCATGTGGGCAAGCGCTTGTCTTGGAACGCATAGATAAAATACCTATCTTATCGCATATTTTTCCATGATAGTGCCATTTTCTAACTTGTCAAGCATTTGCTAGAAAGAGGTTGTCTAGTTTCGTGTATGTGGGGCCGTTCCCCATCCTCCGACATGCGTAGAAATCCGCGCGCGCATTGCCTCCCTCCGACTTTTTGGGCGGACTGAGGGGGGCTTAATCCAGTAACTTCGACACTCCCGCGCGGGGGACGAATCCTGCCCCATCCGCTACAATAGACACTGCGCTCTCTGTACTTGGCAACCATGTCGAATGTCCGCACACTGCAGGAATACAAGGCTTTGGTGGCGCGGTATGTGCCGAAGCTTCCGCTGGATCGCGCGCGGCTGATCCAAGGCGTCGGGCAATTCAACCAGGTGCTCTGCCTGGACGAACGCTGGATCCTGCGCTTCCCCAAGAGCGCTGCCGCTGCTGTCGGCCTGACGCGCGAGCTGGCGCTGCTGCCGCGCCTGGATGGTCGCCTGCCCTTGCCCATCCCAAAACCGCGATTTTCTGCCTGTGACCCGAAAAGCGGACAGTTGCTTTTCATGGGATATGCCATGCTGCCCGGCGCTCCGCTGCTGCGCGACCGATTCGATTCTTTGCGTGGCGACACGCAGATCGTCGAGCAAATCGCGATAGACCTGGCCGGCTTTTTGCGCGACTTGCATGCCATTCCGCCCGGCGACTTGGCGCTGCCGTCAGTAGTGGAAAGTCCCCGCGAGGAATGGGCGCGCTTTTATGCAGCGATTCGGGCGCAGCTATTTCCGTTCATGCGCTGTGATGCGCGATCCGCCACCGGTCGCAGTTTTGATAAAGCGCTTGCGGACAAGAGCTTGTGGCGCGGCGAGCCTTGCGTTGTTCACGGCGATTTTGGCACGGGCAATATCTTGTTTCATGTCGGGCTCATCAGTGGCATTATCGACTGGGGATTCTGCGGTCTGGGCGATCCAGCGCAAGATCTGGGCGCGCTGCTGGCCAGCTATGGCGAGGCATTCGTGGCGCGCGTCTGTCGGCATTTCCCTGCGCTGGGCAAAGGTCTGGCGCGGGCGCGTTTCTATCGCCGACACTATGCGCTGCTGCAAGCGCTTTTTGCCTTGCGCGATGGCGACCAGGCCGAATTTGACGATGGCATCGCCGCTTATCGCTAGGGCGCAATTATGATATACTTCGCTAGTAGAATCGTTTCGCGTAACCAGCGGTAAGAATATGGCGGAAATCAGCCTACGCGCCTATCAGGACAAACTGGATGGTTTGGCGCGCGCCAGCCGATTCGACGAAGTTATCGCCCATGCCCGCCACATCCTCGCGGCACAGCCAAAGAATCTGCGCGCTCATCAGCAGCTAGGCAGCGCCTTGGCCGGCGCAGGGCAATGGCAGCCGGCGGCCGATGTCTTGCGGCGGGCGCTGGGGGTGCAGCCGGGCGATTTCCAGACGCATTTGCAGCTGGCGCAGGTTTATGAACAGCTGGGCAGCAGCGACCGAGCCATCTGGCATGCCGAGCGCGCCTACGACCAAAAACCCCAGGACCCCGCTGCCGCCGATATGATCCGCTCGCTATATCGTGAACAGCGCGGGCAGCAGGTCGAACGGCTGCAGCTGACAGTCAGCGCCCTGGCACAGCAGCAGATCCGCGGTAACCTGCTGGACGAAGCGGTCGCCACACTGGACGAAGCCCTGAGCGAGCAGCCAAAGCGCATTGATTTGCAACTGCTGCGGGCGCGCGCCTTGTGGCTGAATGGCCAGCGCATGGATGCTGCCGAAGCTGCCGCCGACATCCTCGAACAGCTGCCCAATGCTATCGACGCCAACCGCATTCTCACCGAGCTGTGGCTGGCCGAACAACGCCCATCGGATGCCGCGCCATTCTTGCAGCGTATAGAAGAGCTTGACCCCTACCTTGCGCAACAGCTGGCAACTGGCGAGCGCGCGCCAGACGGACTGGTCATGCTGGAAGAATTGCCCCCCAGCCAAGTCATAGAAGCCGACCTGGGACCTCTCTTTGTGGGCGCAGCCGGCGGCGACAGGGACGACAGCTTGTCCGAAACGCAGATGGACGAACTTTTTAAGGAATTGGTGATCGGCGAGTCGGTTGCGACAGTCCGCGATCTTCCGCCACAAACGCCGCCCACGGATGAACCCGACGATCTGGATGACATGCTCTCACAGCTGGATGTGGATCGGGCGGCGGACGAAAACTTGGACGACGAGCTGGCCGACTTGCTGGCGGAACTGGACACCACGGACGAGGGCGGCAACTGGATGGCGGAAATCCAGCACAGCTCGGACGCTGACGAAGACGAGGCGCTGGACTATGTAGAAGGTTTTGACCGCGAGTGGGTGGCGCCGCCCGAAGCGGACGATTCGTCTGGCGCGCCCTGGCTGTCGGCGGCCATGCGCGAGGTGATCGACCAAAACGAAGATGGCGCATTTGACCTCTTTGGCGATGACGAAGGTTTGCAGAGCCTGCTGCAAAATGCTGGCGATACCCAGCCTATCGATGCTGCCAGCATTGAAGATTGGCTGGATGCCGACGAAGAAATCATCAACCAAGAATCAGAAGAAGCGCCACTGGAACTGGACGAAGAAATCCTGATGTCGCCGCCAGCCGATTCCTGGCTGGAGACAGATGGGACCGACGCCGAACTATCGGAGGACCCCAACCAAGTCAATGCCGACTTGATCGACAGTTGGACTTCCGAGCTGGGCGAAGACGATGAAGACGATCCGTATGTCGACTGGCTGAGCGATGACTTGCTGGCTGAATCAGCAACTGGCAGCCCCGATACCGATGCCCATGACGATGAAGCCGCGACAGAACGCGCGCGCGCCTGGGGCTTGGACGACCCGCATCAGCTGGCCGACTTCGTCGAGACGCAGAGCAAATCCGATGCTAGCGACGAGCTGTTGAATGTGGCGCTGCCAGGCTTGGACCGCAAAGACGATGCCCAGCCAGATGACCCTGATGAATTCGCCAGCCCATCCATACGCGGCGATGAGTTTGGCTGGCTCAGCGAGATCGTCGACGAAGAAACGGGCAGTATGCCAGCTGTCGAAGCGAGCGGAGACGATAGCGCGCTCTACTTCCGCTTCAGTCAGCCGCCCGCCTGGATGAAGGTCTTGCGCGATGAAGTGGCTGGCGAAGGCAGCAGCTTGCCTGTGAACATCCTCGACGAAGACATCGACGCCCTGCAATTGGACGAGCTCACATTTGACGATTATTTCAATTTCAACAGTCCCACCGACAAACTGGAGGCCGTCAGCCTCGACCAAGATGCCGACGATCCAGGCTTTGTCGGGCTGGACTGGGACGATTACTTCGACCTGGAAACGCCTACCGAAAAGACCATCGCTATCACACTGGAAGACGATGCCGAGCCGGTTGAATTTGATGAGCTGGGCGTGGATGACGACGACTTCGACTTTGCCAAAGACGGGCGGGCGCGCGCTGACACCATCAAGCCCGTCTGGCTGGAATTTGATGAAGGCGATTCGGACGATTCCAGTCGCAGTGGCGGAAAATCCGCGCTATAATCTTTATCCTACATTCGCGCTTGCGAGGTATGTTAGCCGCTAACAATGGTTGCCGAGCCAGAATTGCCAGACTTCGATTCGATGCCGCAAGACGAGTTGCTGGCTTGGCTGGTGCAGTTAGCGAGAGATCGTGGCGATGCGCCGCCCCAGTCTGACGACAAAGGCGCGAATAATGGCGACTGGCTGGACGATACGCAGCGCTCCCTGACCGTGCAGCCGCCCGCCGATGACGATACGCCCACCGATCTGTTGCTGGGCGATGCCGATATCGGCTTGCCGCCCGATGCCATAGACTGGCTGCGCGAAATTGCCGCTGTCGAAGCATCCGAAGAGTTGCCCGATATCACCGACTACCGCCCACCCGAACCAGGCATCAGCCTCAGCGACATCCTGCGCGCCAGCCCAGAAGACGATGCGCTCGCTTGGCTGGATAACCTCGCCGCCGAGATCAGCAACTCGCCGCGCATGACCAATCACGACAGCGCCGTGCCCAACGATTATGGCAGCGACTTCAACGAAGACTTTGAAGACGACGAAAGCCTGGACGACCTGGAAGACGAAAGCCTCTATTCCCCTCGCGGCAAACGCAGAGGGGCGCTGGTGGCTGCCCTGCTGGGCTTGGACGACGCCGAAGCCGCAGACCAGCGCACCCAATCCATGGCGCCGTTGTCGGAAGAAAATTCGCCTGCACAGGCAGATGCCGCCCCAGTGCGCCAGAGCGACCGCTTGACGCAAGCCTTTGCGCTGCATGCCGAAGCAGACGACCTGGAAGCCTGGTATGCCGAGCGACTCGCAGCGCTGGACAAAGACCAGCCAGCCCAGCCAAAGTTCGCCCCACAGCCCGCTATCGAGCCAGCACCAGAGCCGCCAGCGTCCGAAAATCAGCCAAAGCCGCAATCAACTATCAAGCTGCCGCCGCCTGGTTTGGCCGCCGCCATCAATTCTGCCCGCGCCAAAGTGACTGCCGATGCCTTGGACGAAGCGCTGGAAGTCTACGAGACCTTGCTGAGCACGCCGGCCGGGCTGGATTGGGTAGAGATGGATATGCGCGCGCTCATCGACCTGCCTGCGCATACAAATGATCCTGCGCTGCATCGCGTGCTGGGCGACGCGCTGATGCGTTCGGGGCGGCTGGACGAGGCGCTGGCCGCCTACCGCCACGCACTCTCCTTGCTCTAAGCGCCATGCCCGCCCCTTTCACCGAACGTCTGCTGGGCTGGTTCGCCGAGCATGGCGCAGACCTGCCCTGGCGCAGCGACCCACAGCCTTATCACATCTGGCTGAGCGAGATCATGCTGCAGCAGACCCGCCTGGAGACAGTCATTCCCTATTATCGGCGCTTTCTGCGCGCCTGCCCCAGCATAGAAGCGCTGGCCGCCAAACCGCTAGATGATGTGCTGAAGCTCTGGGAAGGGCTGGGTTATTACAGCCGCGCGCGCAACTTGCACCGCGCCGCAAAGATCGTGGTCTGCCAGCATGATGGCGCGCTGCCCCAGACGGCGGATGCGCTGCAAAAACTGCCAGGCATCGGCGCATATACCGCCGGCGCTATCGCCAGCATCGCCTTTGGGCAAGCTGCGCCCGTGCTGGATGGCAATATAACGCGCATTTTCACGCGCTTGCTGGATATGGACGAAGATATCACAAAAGCCGCCAGCAAGCGCAAGCTGTGGCAGATCGCCCGCGACTGGCTGCCTGATCAAGCTGCCGGCGACCACAACCAGGCGCTGATGCAGCTGGGGCAGCTGGTATGCCGACCACGCAATCCCCTGTGCAGCAGCTGTCCCCTGGCCCAGGGCTGCCGCGCTCGGCTGGCAAGCACGATCTCGCAACGACCCCTGCGTGCCAGGCGCGCGCCACTGCCCCATTTCCAGGTTGCCGCTGGCGTGATCCGCGATGATCAACGCAAGCTGCTGATCGCGCAGCGCCCGCTAGATGGCTTGCTGGGCGGATTATGGGAATTCCCGGGCGGCAAATGCGAAGCCGGCGAGAGCCTGTGCGACTGCCTGCGCCGCGAACTGCGCGAAGAGCTGGCCATCGTTGTCGAGGCTGGTGAATGCCTGGCGGTGGTCGAGCATGCTTTTTCACATTTCCGCATCACGCTGCATGCCTTCGACTGTCGGTATGTCGGCGCGCTGCCGCCGCACACAGAGCCGCAGAAACTTGGCGTGCGCGACTGGACCTGGGCGCACGAGAGCGAGCTGTCGCGCTACAGTTTTGGCAAAGCCGACCGCATGGTGATCGCGCAGTTGGGCTGATGATCGGATGCGCTTGCCAATCTCTTTCAACTCTCTCAATCGAAGAAAGAGGAAGCCACCAGGGAGTGGCGAATTTGCTGGATACAGGCGCCCCCCTCGGTCCCCCCGACAGGTCAGGGGGAGGCAACGGCACACGCGGATTCTGTCGGCAGGTCGGGGATGGGGGAAACGCCATATACACGGAATTCGCCACTCCCGGGGCGATTAGCGTGGATTTGGGACACAAGAGATTCTCTGTGCTCTCTGTGTCTCTGTGGTGAATTGACCTTGTGTCAAGCATGATGAAAAAGTTGTATCCAGGAATATAGGCATTTCCGCCGACCGAGCAGAGTTGCTACAAAAACCGGCGGACGGTAGACTCGCCTGCACTATGACGCAACGGAGCACAAGTGCCTTGACAAAATCGATGGCGGGCAAAGTCGTCATCATAACCGGCGCCAGCAGTGGCATCGGCGCGGCCTGCGCGCGTTTGCTTTCGGAGCAAGGCTGCAAACTGACTTTGGCAGCTCGTTCGAAAGACAAAATGCAAGCGCTGGCAGATGAGCTCGACAGCGACTCGCTGGTCCTGCGAGCCGATATGACCGCGCACGCCGACATAGACAATATGATAGCGCGCACGCTGCATCGCTTCGGGCGCATCGATGTCCTGCTGGCGAATGCGGGCCAGTATATCCCGGGGCCATTCGCTGACGGCGATATCCAGGCTTACGCGACTATGCTGCGGCTGAATGTCGATGGGGTATTGCGCTGCGCCCACGCCGTCCTTCCGTCCATGCAGGCGCAGGGCAGCGGGGATATCGTGGTTACCAGCTCAATCTCCGGGCATATTGATATCGTCGGCGAGCCAGTTTACAGCGCCAGCAAACACGCTGTGCAGACTTTTGTGCATACGCTGAGGCGGCAAGCGGCAAAAGATGGCATTCGCGTGATGTCTGTGGCGCCAGGACCAGTTGCCAATCCCATGCAGGGGCTTTATGATGCAGACGAGATCCGGCGGGCGGTCGAAGATAAGGGCTCGCACCTGGCATCGGAAGATTGTGCCGAGGCGATTCTCTTCATGCTGTCGCGTCCGCCGCATGTTACCATCCGCGATTTGGTGATTCTGCCACAGATCAACCGCGTTTGAGTCTACTTTTCGTTCTCTTTGGGGCAATGAATGGTTGTCAGGAAAAAATCATGAATCAATCACTGGCGGACAAAGTACTTATTATCACTGGCGCGAGCAGCGGCATCGGCGAGGCTATGGCGCGGACGCTGGCGGCAGCTGGCTGCAAAATGACGCTGGCCGCCCGCTCGGTCGACAAGATGCAAGCGCTGGCGGGCGAGCTGGGCAGCGACGCGCTGGTGATCGGCGCAGACATGACCCGGCCCGCCGATATAGAAAATATGGTCGCGCGCACAATCGACGCTTTCGGCAGGGTTGATGTGCTTTGCGCCAATGCCGGCATCTATATCCCCGGCGAATTTGCCGATGGCGATATTGACGAGCTGTCACGGCTGCTGACCATCAATGTCGAGGCTGTCATGCGCTGCGCCCACGCCGTCATCCCGCACATGCAAGCGCAGGGCAGCGGCGATATCGTGGTTACCAGCTCCATCTCCGGCTTCGGCGATATCCATTGGGAGCCCATCTACAGCGCCAGCAAAAACGCCATCCAGACCTTCGTGCACACCGTGCGGCGGCAACTGGCGGGCAGTGGCATCCGCGTGATGTCCCTGGCGCCGGGACAAGTGGCGAATCCGCTCTGGGGTTTTTATGAGGCTGCGGATATCGACCGTGTATCCAGGGGCGAACGCACGCACCTGACCAGCGAAGATTGCGCCGACGCTTTGGTATTCATGCTCTCGCGCCCCGCGCATGTGACCATCCGCGACCTGGTCATCCTGCCGCAGAATCAGGTGAATATCTAGCTGCACAAATGATCGGCCAGGCGCAGCGACAAGGCCACGATCGTCAAGGTCGGGTTGGCATAGCCGCCGGTCGGAAATACGGCGCTGCCAGCGATATACAGATTGTCCACGTTGTGCAAGCGCGAATTGACATCGACAATGCCATCGCTCGGCGAGTCTGACATGCGCAGCGCGCCCATGTGGTGGTCGCCAGTTTCCAATGCGCCGGCCGCCGGGGGGAATGTCCACGATTCTGCTCCGCCGCCCACATCGGTGATCCTCTTCACGCTGTTGCTGCCGCGCGCGCGCAGATAATCCAGCGACAATTCCAGGGCGCGGACAGCGCTGCGTTTGTCGTCTTCGTTGAGCCGCCAGTCGACATGCGCCACCGGCTGCCCAAAGACAGGATCGCGCACAGCCGGATTCAGCGTGATGCGGCTATCTTCGTCCGGCAGCTGCTCCCAGTTCAGGTTGACAACCGCCTCTTTGCCATCACCGCTGAAATAGAGGATGATGCGAAAGTTGCCGATGCGCTCGTCCAGCAATGTCTGGTGCGTCGGCGCCAACATGCCCCAGGCATTGAACATCAGGTATTCATAGACCAGCTCCGGATTTACCAGCGGCGTCGCCATGTGCAGGTATTCGCCATCGGGCGTGGACGGCGCTTTGAGGCGGATCTGCTGTTCGCGGAAGAAGTTGCGGATCTCGCTGGCGATTGGCCGCTCAAACAGTACGCGCGCGGCATTGGTCAGCAGCGGATGCAACATGAAGCCGCGCCCCAGCATATCGCGCGCATTGTTGCCCAGCCCGCCAGACAGCTGCAAGAGGCGCACATTTTCGATGCCGCCGCAAGCCAGGACATAATTCTGCGCCCGCACCTCAAAACGCGTTCCAGCCCGGCCGTTCACCAACGTGGCGCATTGCATGCCACTTACATGAGACTGCGCTTGGTCGCTGCGAATAGTGAGCAGATGCGCGTTGAAAAGCACGCAGATATTGGGCGCATCGCGCAGCAGATCGCGGAATTGCACCTGGAAGTCGTGCAGATTTTCTTCGTATTGGGCGCGCATGATAGCGCCTTGCAGCCTGTCGTCGGGCAGCGGATCAAAGCAGCGGGCATACAAGACGCGCTGCCAAAATGCCATATCGTCATAATTGACCGGCCCAAAACGACCGAATTCATGCGCGGCGGCATAATAAGGAGCCAGCTCGTCGGCGCTGATGGGCCAGCCGACATCGCGATAACCAGGCCGCTGCAGCATATCGGCGGCATCCAGCGGACGCGCCCAAAAGCCGAAGTGGTTGGTCGTCCCGCCATACATATTCAGCCGCGAGCGCTGCATGAAGATGGGGTCGACCTTGTGCAGAAATTCGCCCGTCGTGCCGCTATAGAGCGATTGTCGCGCCGCGTCGGGTTCTCCCTTGTCGCCAGGAGCGCCACTGACTAGCAGCAGCACCTGCAGCGAGGTATTTGCTAGCCGCTGCGCCATGGCGATTCCCGCCGCTCCCGCGCCCACGATGCACAGGTCGAAGCCGCGCAGAATCGTGCCCTCGGGCATTTGATCGGCGTGACGATACATAGTCGCCTCCCGTTGCCTAGCCCAATCTGCTGCGCGCGCGCGCCAGCCAGGCCGCCCCTACAATCGCGCCGTCCTCGCCCAGCTGCGATGCCCGCACTTGCACCCGCGCCGAGACTGATTGAAAGGCATAGCCAAGCAAAGACTCGCGCGCCGGATTCAGCAGCAAATCGCCCGCCTGCGCCACGCTGCCACCAATGACGAAGAGCTCGATATTCAAGGTCATGGCCAGCGATGCCACCGCGATGCCCAGCGCCCGGCCCGCCTGCGCCAGCACTTGCAGCGCCGCCCTATCGCCAGCCTGTGCCCGTTCGTTCACCTGCGCACCAGAGATCTCTTCGCCAGTGGCTGCAGCATAATGCCGTGAAAGGGCTGGTCCGCTGGCATAGGCTTCCAGGCAGCCGCGCGAGCCACAGTGGCAAGCGTGACCATTGGGATCGACTGTCATGTGTCCCGATTCGCCAGCGCTGTTGCTTTCGCCATAGATCAGCTCGCCCTGATAGATGATGGCAGCGCCAACACCCGTGCCGATGACGATGTAGATCATGCTGTCGCGATTGCTGCCCGCGCCAAAATGGAATTCTCCCAGCGCCGCAACTTTGGCATCGTGATCAAGCGCCACCGGCCTGCCCAGTCGCCCGCTCAAAACACGACGAAATGGACTGTTTGAGATGCCCGGCAGGTTAACCAGCGTCAGCAAATCGCCACGGATGTGATCGACCGGGCCCGGCGCGCCAATCCCCACCGCCGTGATGTCCTGGCTGGCTGGCAGATCGCCCCGCAGCGAATCCACCTGCTCGGCGATGCGCGTGATGACGCTGTCCAAGCCGGCTTCGGCGTTTGTATCCATGCGGCGGCGCGACAAAATGGTGTTGTCCGCATCCACCAAGCCCAAGGCAATCTTGCTGCCGCCCAGATCAATGCCCACCACCGCGCTCATGCCAGCAACTCCACACCCTGCAGGTGATCGGCGACTCGCAATGCCTGGGCGCAGATCGTCAGCGCCGGGTTCATTGCTGTCGAGGATGGGAAGAAAGACGAATCCACCACATACAGGTTGTCCAGATCGTGCGCCTTGCAGAAGGGGTCTAAAACGGAATCGGTCGGATCATCGCCGAAGCGCGCTGTACCGCATTGATGCGAATTGGTCTCGATGCCCAGGGTCTGCGTGAAGACCAGCGGATAGCCAGCCGCCCGCATCATGCGCGCCGCCCGCCGCAGCAGCTGCCGATGAGCCGCGCGATTGTTGGGCTGCCAATGCACGCGCAGCTCGCCATTTTGCCCCAGCGTGATGCGGTTGTTCGGGTCGGGCAGGTCTTCGGACATGACCCAGCAATCGATGCTGCGCCGCGCCAAGCCCCGCAGCAGAGCTTTGGGCAGTCCAGGCACAGCCGCCGACAACATGCCGGCTTGCAGTTTGCCCAGGGCCTGGATATTGCCCATGGGAAAAGGAAAATCGTCATCGCCGAAATAATAGTCGTTGATGGCCACAGTCTTTTGAAACACGGTGGGATTGGTCTTGCGCGGGTCGATCGCCGTGAGGGCGGTGTTGTTGTGCATCATATAATTGCGCCCCAGCATGTCGGAGGAATTCGCCAGCCCTCTGGGATGCGCACTGTTGGCAGATCGCAGCAGCAGCGCCGCCGAATTAACCGCCCCGCAGGCCACCACAATGCGCTCGGCATGCAAAGTGAGTTTTTCGCCGCCCCGCTCCACTTCGACAGCCGTAGCGCGTCGCCCGCCATCATTGGTCACGATGCGCAGCGCCCGCGTCTTCGTCCAGAGATCTATCGTGCCATGCTGTAAAGCGGGAATCACGAGGCAGCGTTCGGCATCGCCCTTGGCATGCAGCTTGCAGGGGAAACCATCGCAGGTCATGCAACGGATGCAGCGCCCGCCTTCTCGCCAGTCGACAGCCATGGGCAGGCTGTAGGGATACAGCCCTTGATCGCGCAGCTTGTCACACAGCGCGGCAACAGTCGGCTCGTGCGGCAGGGCGGGAAATGGATAGGGGCTGGCGCGCCGCGGCTCGCAAGGGTCTTCGCCAGCATTGCCATGCACAAAGAAAAGTTGCTCTGCCAGCGCGTAATAGGGCTGCAGCTCTTCGTAACTAATGCACCAGGCGGGTGATGTGCCGCCTTCGTGCTCCAGTGCTTCGAAGTCTTCGCTGCGAAAGCGCGGCAGGCATGCGCCATAGACTTTTGTATTGCCGCCCACAAAGTAATGAACGCCCGGTTTGAAGCCTGCGCCGCTGGATGCGTCAATCCACTGTTCGGCGGATTTGTAGCGGTTCTGGGCGAAGACAGCCTCGACCTGCCAATTCTGCGCTTCCTGGGGCAAGTAGTCGCCACGCTCCAGCAGCAGAATGCGCGCGCCACTCTCGCGCAGGGCATAGGCAATCGTCCCGCCGCCCATGCCACTGCCGATGATGATGAAGTCGTAGTGATGAGTCATAGAGCGAATCCCAAGCACAAAGACACAAAGTTTCGTTGCCGCAGAGGCACGGAGGCACAGAGGGCAGAGACTCTGCAGTTCATCCTGTTAGCCCGCCAAATCGACCCAGCCTCCGCGCGCCGATGACAGCTCCGCCGCCGCCATGATGCGCTGGATGTGCAGCCCATCGACAAAAGACGGCTCGGGGGAGTTGTCGTCCCAGATGGCGCGGATGAACTGGTATTGGCACTCGGCATGAGCGCGCATAAAGCCCGGTGGCATCGACCAGTCCGGCGCTCGCTGCCCGGCATAACGTCCGACCGCCTCGACTTTGCGGAATCCGCGCACACGGTCGCCTTCGCGCACATCGTAGACTTGCAGCCAGGCCGGCTCTGCCAGATCAAAGCGGATCGCGCCTTTGTCGCCGAAGATCTCCAGCAGGACATCGTTGGTTGCGCCCGTGCCCATGCGCGAAATTTCGACCGTGCCCAACGTGCCATCGGCCAGCCGCGCCTGCAACAGAGCGATATCGTCTACCTCGACCGGGGCAGTTTCGCCCTGGCCCGCTGCGATCGGCCTTTGCTTGATCAGCGTATCCAGTGTGGCGTTGACCGCGGCAAAGTCGCCCAGCAGATAATAAAGCAGGTCCAATATATGCGAGCCCAGGTCGAAGAGCGCGCCGCCACCCGTGATTTCGCGCTGGAGACGCCAGGACATGGCTTTGTCGGCGCTGATATAGCTGGAGCGGTGATAACGTCCACGAAAAGAAAAGGCCCGTCCACAAAAGCCTTCTGCCATCAACTGCCTGGCGAGCGTCAGAGCCGGGAAGAAGCGAAAATTGAATGTCAGCTGCGCCTTGACGCCAGCGGCACGCACGGCTTCTGCCATCTCAAAGGCTTCGCTTTCATTCATGGCCAGTGGCTTTTCGCAATAAATGTGCTTGCCAGCGGCTGCGGCAGCCAGAGCGATCTCGTGATGCGAGTTGTTGGGCGTGCAGATGTCGATGGCGTCGATGTCATCGCGCGCCAGCAGGTCGCGATAGTCGGCGCTGTATTCGTCACAGCCGATTTCGTCAGCGGCGGCACGGGCGGTGGATTCGCGCGTGGTGGCTACAGCCGAGATCTGTATGCTGTCGGCGGGCAAGCCATAGTGGAAAGGGATGGCGCGGTAGGCGGCGGCATGCACGCGCCCGATCCCGCCATAGCCGATCAGCCCGATTTTGATGTTTGGCATCGTGTTCTTTCCTTGTTTCTATGTGGCAAATCATTTCCCCCGCATTGCCGCGCGCAGCTTGTTCACAGCCGCCGTGATTTCGCCAGTGCCTGGCTGCAGCTTGCCATTGGGTCCTTTCAGCAGCGGCGACGAAAACTCGCCGACGGTCATGCCAGCCGCGATGAACTCGCCGACATTGCCAGCATTCAAGCCGCCATCTTCCATCAGCTCAATGCGGTCGGTCATGTCGGCTGCCGCAATCATGTCGTGCAGCTGGTGGATGGTGCGCAAGACGTTGGGGTCGATTGTATGCGGGCTGCCGCCGCCAGTCGTGGCTTTCCAAAATGGCGCGCGGCTTTCGTATTCAATGATGTCGATATGCGGATGGATGAACTGCTCGAATGCGACAGCTGGCAGTCCCTGCCAAGCCCAGACGCCCACTTTCAAGCCCAGCTTCTCTTTGATGTACGTGATATTTTGGAAGATCATCTCGTTGGTCGTCTCCAGCGGCAGGCTGATCAGACTGACGCCCAGGTCGGCCAGCTGGTCGAAGACGTTGAAGCCGGGGCGCATCATTTGCAGTTGCGCTTCGACCTCCAGCGATGTGCTCTTGCAGACGGCTTCAATAATATCGTAGCCGCCGCGGGGCATGGCGAAATCCATGTACTTGCCGTCTCGCACTTCAATATGCAGCCAGTCGACGCCAGCCGCCTCGAGTTCTTGCACCTGCGCGCCCAACACGGCGTAATCCGCCCAAAACAAACCAGCCGCGATTTTGCACTGCTGCGTTACCTGTCCGATTGGCATGCTCATCCTCCTGATACCATGCGAAACCTCAGCGCTGTAGCCAATTACCTCAGAGGGTTGGCCCTGGGGGGAGTTTCCAGCACGCTGGCAGCCGTCTGCTCATCGGTGACCAGCACATCAATCGCGCCACTGGCCAGCGCTCCGTGGATGGCGCGCGCTTTGTTTCGTCCCACAGCCACGGCGATGGTCTGCGGCACCGCGCACAGCTCGTCCAACGTAACGCCGATGATGCGCCCGTTCAGTTCGCAGGGGAAAAGCTGCCCGGCGCTGTCGAAGATCTGCCAAGCCATATCGCCGGCCGCGCCACATCGCCGATAGGCACGCAGCTGGTCTGAATCGGCGACACCTGCACGCACGAAGCCCGATGTGGCCGGGTCGAGGTTGCCAATGCCCACCAGGGCGATATCCGCGCGCCGCACCTGGGCCAACGTATGCCCGACCACCGCCTGCTGACGGATGATTGCGGCGGCTTCGGCATTATCCGCCAGCAAGGGCGACGACAAATACTGCGCTTGCCCGCCCAGCTTCTGCGCCAGCTGCCGAGTCAACGCCGAGCTGTCGTATTCTTTGAGCGCCTGGGGCAGGCTGCCGGTGGCTTGCACGACAGTGACATCGGCATGGAAGTCGCGACGGATGGCGCTGATGACTTCATAGGTGGTGCTTCCAAAGCAGATGGACATGGTCGCGCCGGCCGTCAGCGCCTCTTCCAGATAGCGCGCCGCCAGTTGCGCTGTTTGCCGCAGCAGCAGCACCGCATCGCCCACGCCCGATTGCAGCGCCAGCGCCTGTCGCAAGCCAAAACGCCGCATCAGCCGCTCTTCCAGCTCACCCGCCCGTTTGAGCGGATAGTCGATCGAGATGCGCACCACTTGCGTTTCGCGCGCTTCTTTCAAAAGTCGATAAACCTTCACGCGCGACAAATCCAGCGCCGCAGCGATCTGGCTCTGCGTCAACTCGCGTTCGTAATACATGGCCGCCACCTTTGCCAGCAGCTCGTGATGGGCGGCATTGAGCAGTGACGGCACAGCCATCTAGATGCCGTCCCGGCTGCGGCGCAGCATCTCGCGCGTGGATTGGTCTGTCGCCGGTCGATGACCGGGCAGCGGCAATATGCGCTGGTGAATCGTGTCGATGATGGCGGCGGCGCTGGGGAAGAAAGCCTCGTCCAGTTCGGCTGGCGGGGTGATCCAGTTGCGGGCGCCCAGCACAGCCACCGGCGCATCCAAGAAGTCAAATGCCAGTTGGCTCAAGTTGGATGCCAGACTGTGCAGGAAAGAGCCGCGTTCTGTGGCGTCCGATACCAGCAACGCACGCCCGGTTTTCCGCGCCGATTCTAGCAGCGGCTGCAAGTTGAGCGGGTTCAAAAAGCGGGCATCGATGACTTCGGCGCTCAGGTTGTGCTGGTTTTGCAAGCGCTCCGCCGCCTCCAGCGCTCGATACAGCGCCGCGCCGATGGTGATGATGCTGATGTCGGCGCCAGCGCGATGAATTTGCGGTTCGCCTTCGGGCACTTCGTAATAATCGACTGGCACGCCGCCCGCAAAGAGCGTCTCGGGCTGGCTGTAGAGTCGCTGACTTTCGAAGAAGACGACCGGGTCTGTGCCGCGCAGCGCCCGATTTAGCATACCTTTGGCATCGTAGGGCGTGGCGGGAAAGTAGACTTTCAAGCCCGGGATATGCGCGACCAGCGAGCTCCAGTCTTGCGAATGCTGCGCGCCATATTTCATGCCCACCGAGACGCGCAGCACCAGTGGCATGCGCAAGGCATTGGCAGACATAGCTTGCCACTTTGCCATTTGGTTGAAGATTTCATCGCCCGCCCGCCCCATGAAATCGCAATACATCAATTCAGGCACGGCACGTCCACCCGCCAGCGCATAGCCGACTGCCGTGCCTACGATGGCTGCTTCGCTGATGGGGCTGTTAAACAGGCGATGGTAGGGAATAGCTTCGGTGAGTCCGCGATAGGCCCCAAATGCCCCGCCCCAGTCGCGGTTTTCTTCTCCATAGGCGATCATGCTCGGGTCGGCGTAAAAGCGGTGCAACATCGCTTCAAAGATGGCTTCAGCATAAGTCAGTGTGCGCAGCCTGGGCGTGGGCGCTCCATCGCTGTCGAAGCCGAAACGATGCTTTGCCGCCGTGACGCCGAGCCGCGTCTTGTCCAGAGGCAGCAGCACCTCGGGTTCTCGGTCGTCCAGCGCCTCGGCTGTCTGGTTGGAGAACATCATCGCGCCGATCGCATCGCCAGCGGGGTCGAGGCCTGGTGACAAGTCCGGGTCGATAGCGGCGCGAATGACAGTCTCGATCTGCCTGACGATGCTTTCGTCGATCGCGGCCAGCTGCGCGCCGTCGGCATGTCCATTTTGGCAGAGATAATCGGCATAACTGCGCAGGGAGTCCTGCGCGCGCCACAGCTCAATTTCGTCACGCTCGCGGTAGGACGAGGCATCGCTGGGTGAATGCCCGCTGTAGCGATAGGTAATGACATCCAGCAGAGCCGGACCGCGCCCTTCCAGCAACAGAGATTTCTTGCGGCGGGTGGCATCGGCAACAGCCAGCGGATCATAGCCATCAATGCGCTCGGCGTGCATGGCATCGGCATTGACGCCCAATGCCACGCGGGCCAGCATGCCGTGTCCTAGCGTTTCTCCCTGGGGCTGCCCGCCCATGCCATAAAAATTGTTGACAAAATTGAACAGAATCGGCGGCGCGCCACCCAGCTCGGCATCCCACAATGTGTGATATTGGTCCATGGCGGCGAAGTTGAGCGCTTCCCAGACAGGACCGCTGGCCACGGACGAATCGCCGATATTGACGATGACGATGCCCGGCTTGCGATTGATCCGTTTGTAGAGCGCCATGCCCAGGGCGATATCGGCGCTGCCGCCCACAATGGCGTTGTTGGGCATGATGCCAAAAGGCGGAAAGAAGGTGTGCATGCTGCCGCCCATGCCCTTGTTAAAGCCGGTCACGCGGGCGAAAATCTCGGCATAGGCGCTATAGATCAGCCAATCCCGCGCCAGCGAATGTTCATTCGTATAGTCGTCCAGCGACTCCACGACAGTCAGAGCCGCCGCGTCCATGTAGCCTTCCATAGTGCGCAGCAGATGCGCCGCGTCCAGCTGACGAATAGCCGCCAGCCCTTTCGCCAAGATCTCGCCGTGGCTGCGGTGGCTGCCCAGGATGAAGTCACAGGCATCCAGCGCCAGACATTGCCCGACAGCCGCCGCTTCTTGCCCGATCGACAGATGCGCTGGTCCACTGTGCTGATAGGCAATGCCGCGATAGGCGCCAGCTTTTTTGATGCTGTCCAGCGCTGTTTCGAACTCGCGGATGAGGCGCATGTCGTGATACACCATCAGCAGCTGCTCCCGCGAATAATGCGCGGCTTCGGCGATTGGATCGCGCTGGTAGGCATTGACCGGGATCTGCGGCGCGCAAATGACGTTGCGGCTGCGCGCCTCGGTCGGATCAATGGTCAGGGATTTGGGCATCGACGATGTCCTTCTGATTTTCTTTCTGAGATCAGCCCAGCGCCAGCAGGTCAATATCGGCGATATTGCGGCAGAGCGCCCTCAAGAAACGGGCGGCCGGCGCGCCATCCACCACTTGGTGATTGATGGTCAGCGACAAGCTGATATGCGGGACAAAGGCCACTTCTCCCTCGCCTTCGATTGGCTTCAGCTGCATGGCGCCCAGGCCCAGCAAAGCTACCTGCGGTGGATTCAACAGTGGCGTGAAGCTCTCGATGCCCAGCGAGCCCAGATTGCTGACGGTGAAGGTGCCGCCATGCAGCTGATCGGGCAGGATCTTGCCAGCCCGACAAGCCTCTGCCAGCTGCTGGGCGTCTTCTGCCAGCTTTCGTAGCGGGAGTTGGTCGGCATCGCGCAGCACCGGCGCCAGCAAACCTCGCTCAGTATCCACCGCTTGCGCCAGATGGACAGCTGCGTGCTGATAGATAGTGTCGTTTTCAAAGAGCGCGTTGATGTTGGGGAATTGCGGCAGAGTGCGGGCCGCGGCAAAAAGCAGCAGCTCGTTGATGCCGACGCCGCGCAATCCCAGGGATTCGGGACTATTTTTCAGGCGGGCGCGGAATGCTTTCAGCGCAGTCGCATCGGCATTTGCATGCATTGTCAGCTGCGCTGTGCTTTGCAGGGAATGCAGCATGCGCGTGGCGATCGTCTTGCGCGTGCCTCGCAGCGGGATTTCTGCAACAGCGCGCGACTCGGCGACCGGCAAAAGGTCGGCTTTCTTGACGCGACCGGGAGTTGCCTCGCCCAAAGTGTAGTCGCCGCTGTCCAGCATGGCTTGGGCAACCGGACTTACGCTTGGTCTGTTCTTCAGCGCCGCTTCAATATCGCGCTCGATAATCCGTCCCTCCGGTCCGCTGCCCGACACATCGCTGGTATCGAGTCGCTTGCGCTGGGCCAGGTTGCGCGCTCGTGGCGAGATTTTCTGGCGCGTTTCTGACTCGACAACAGGGGGTGGCGGAGAATCGACAGGGACGGGCAACGTGTTGGCAGGACTCTTTTGCGCTGGCTGGAAAGACCGCCAATCATCAAGTGGCTCGCCGGCTTCGCCAACCACAGCAAGATCAGAAAGCACCGGCGCTTCTTCGCCCACATCGACCAAGCGCGCCAGCAATGTTCCAGTGGCCGAGCTTTCGACTTCCAGGGTGGCTTTGTCGGTTTCGATCTCGCAGAGCAGGTCGCCGGCGGTGATGCTGTCGCCAATCTCAACATGCCAGGCGAGGATGATGGCGCTTTCGACTGTATTGCCCAGCTTGGGCAAAATGATGCTTTCCGCCACGAGCGACCCCCGTGCATTTGCACAGCATCAGTTCATTTGCACAGAGTGTATGCTAGTTCAGCAGGTTTGTCAAGGGCTGTGCTGTGGCTTGCGCGCTCTATGCAGTTCACGCCGGAGCATCCAGGCGGCGCAGCAATTCTTCCAGCACTGTCATCGCCGCGTCGGGAATGACCGTGCCGGGACCGAAGATCGCCGCCACGCCCTGCTCGCGCAGAAAGTCGTGATCGCGCGCTGGGATGACTCCGCCGGCCACCACCAGGGTCTCGTCGCGCCCCACGCGCGCCAGCTCGTCCATCAGTTGGGGCAGCAGGGTCTTGTGCGCAGCCGCCAGCGAACTGATGCCGACGATATGCGCGGCGCAGTCCCTGGCTTGCTTCGCTACTTCGGCCGGCGTCTGGAAGAGCGGCGCGATGACCACATCGAATCCCATATCGGCGAAGGCGCTGGCGACGACCTTGGCGCCACGGTCGTGCCCGTCTTGCCCCATCTTCGCCACCAGCAGACGCGGAGGACGACCCTCGACTCGGGCAAAGTCGTCCGTGATGCGGCGCACAGCGGCGAGCTGCTTCGTCGCGCTCGATTCGCTGCTGTAGATACCGGCAACAGCGCGCGATTCGGCTTGATGTCGCCCCCAAGCCTGTTCCAGCGCCAGGGAGATCTCGCCGGTGGTGGCCAGGGCGCGGGCCGCCGCCACAGACAGCGCCAGCAAATTGCCGCTCCCGGTTTCGGCACAATTTTTGAGCGCGTTCAGGCTGGCTTGCACAGCGTCCTCGTCGCGATCCTGGCGCAGCGCCTGCAATCGCGCAATCTGGGCAGCCCGCACGGCGCTGTTATCCACTTCCAGCATGTCGATCTGTGTGGGCTGGTCGGGGCGGTACTTGTTGACGCCGATAATGATCTCTTCGCCGCTGTCGATGCGCGCTTGACGGCCAGCGGATGCCGCTTCAATGCGCAGCTTGGGCAGGTCTTCTTCCAGCGCCCGCGCCATGCCGCCCAGCGACTCGATCTCCTGAATGTGCGACCAGGCGCGCAATGCCAGATCCTGTGTCAACCGCTCCACCAGGTACGAGCCGCCCCAGGGATCGACCACATTGCAGATGCCCGTTTCCTTTTGCAGCAGCAGCTGGGTATCGCGGGCGATGCGCGAGCTGAAATCACTGGGCAGCGACATGGCTTCGTCGAGCGCGTTGGTGTGCAGCGACTGCGTGCCGCCAAAGACAGCCGCCAGCGCCTCGATACAGGTGCGCGCGATATTGTTGTAGGGGTCTTCGGCTTGCAGGCTCCAGCCCGAGGTCTGGCAATGGGCGCGCAAAGCCAGCGACTTCGGGTTGCGCGGCACAAAGGGCTTGATCAGCTTCGCCCACAGCAACCGAGCCGCCCGCTGTTTGGCGATTTCCATGAACAGGTGTATGCCGATTCCCCAAAAGAATGACAGGCGCGGCGCAAAGTCATCGATGTCCAAGCCAGCCGCCAGCCCTGCCCGCACATATTCCAAGCCATCTGCTAGCGTATAGGCGAGCTCGATATCGGCGCTCGCCCCCGCTTCTTGCATGTGATAGCCGCTGATGCTGATGCTGTTGAAACGCGGCATCTCGGCAGCGGTATAGGCGAAGATATCGGCGATGATGCGCAGCGATTGGGCTGGCGGATAAATGTAGGTATTGCGCACCATGTATTCTTTGAGGATGTCGTTCTGGATGGTGCCGCGCAGTTGGGCCGGCGCGACTCCCTGCTCTTCGGCGGCGACAATATAAAAAGCCAGCACCGGCAGCACTGCGCCATTCATGGTCATAGAAACCGACATGTTGTCCAGCGGAATGCCATCAAAGAGGACTTGCATATCGCGCAGGCTGTCGATCGCCACGCCCGCCATGCCCACATCGCCGACCACACGCGCATGGTCGGAGTCGTAGCCGCGGTGCGTCGCCAGGTCGAATGCCACCGACAAGCCGCGCTGCCCGGCCGCCAGATTGCGCCGATAAAAAGCGTTGCTGTCTTCGGCAGTGGAATAGCCGGCGTATTGGCGGATGGTCCAGGGGCGCACGGCGTACATGCCAGGATACGGTCCGCGCAGATAAGGCGGGATGCCAGCCACAAATCCCAGATGCGCCACATCAGCCAGGTCGGCGGCGCTGTGCTGCGCCTTGACATCAATGCCTTCTTGCGTGCGCCAGTGGTGATGGCTTGCGGCGGGCGACCTTCCAGCGAAGGGCGTAGCGTAGGCGATCTGTGTGAAATCGGGGGAGTTGGTCATGGTCGGCTGGTCTGTCCATCGCTGTTCACATTGTACCTGCTGCGCGGGTAGAACGTTATACTATGCGCATGCAAACGCGACCCGCCACTTCTGTGCTGGATCTGATCGGCCAGACGCCACTGGTCGAGTTGGCGCGCATCACCCGCGAGCTGGACGGGCAGATTTTCGCCAAAGTCGAATTCCTTAATCCCGGCTATTCCAAGAAAGACCGCATCGCGCTGCAACTCATCAAAGACGCAGAAGCCAGCGGCGCGCTGCAAAGAGGCGATACAGTCGTCGAACTGACCAGCGGCAACACGGGCACGGGCTTGGCGATCGTCTGCGCAGCCAAGGGCTATCATTTTGTGGCGGTCATGTCGCGCGGCAATTCGCCAGAGCGCGCGCGCATGATGACGGCGCTGGGCGCAGAAGTCGTGCTGGTCGATCAATGCGCTGGCTCGGCGCCCGGCGAAGTATCGGGCGAAGACCTGGCGCTGGTGGAAGCGCGCGCCCAGGCAATCGTCGGCGAGCGCAAAGCTTTTCGCGCCGACCAATTTCAGCTGGCTGGCAATGCCCGCGCCCACTACCTGCACACGGCGCCGGAGATTTGGCAGCAAAGCGGCGGCATCGATGTCTTTTGCGACTTCATCGGCAGCGGCGGCTCATTCGCCGGCTGCGCGCGTTATTTCAAAGAGCGCAACCCGTCCCTGCGCTGCTATGTGGTGGAGCCGGCGGGCGCTGCGGCTTTTGCAGGCGAAGCGGTCAGCCGACCCAATCACAAAATCCAGGGCGGTGGTTATGCCATGTGCCAGCTTGCGCAGATCGACCGCGCGCTGGTGGATGGCTGCCTGCAGGTCGGCGATGTGGCGGCCGCGGAGATGACGCGAAGGCTGGCAAGCGAAGAAGGCCTATTCGCCGGTTATTCCTCCGGCGCAAATCTGGCGGCGGCGCTGCAATTGCTGGGCGGCGCAGAGCGTGGCGCGCGCATCGCCATCCTGCTCTGCGATAGCGGCTTGAAATACCTGAGCGGCGATCTGTTTCGCGCATGAGTAAACAAAAGTACGGCATGAAAGGGTAAGCACATAGACACAAGGGATAGCAATCTGTGACTGTGTAAGGGCGAGCCATTGGGTCGACCGTCGCTTTGCTTGGTTCACTGCCCCAGCCGCCAGCGCAGATGCCGCCACAGCAGCCAGGCCGCGCACTCGCGCATCAACAGCACCAGCCCGACAGCCACCAGCCACCAGCCGCGGCTCGTCATCCACAGGCCCAGCAGCAGTGGCAGCAGTCCCAACGCCAGGTACAGGCACAGCCCGGCAAAGGCCACATCGCGACGCTGCCAGTCGAAGGCGCTCGCCCACATGCCGCAGACCACCGCCACCGCCAGGGTCTGCGCCAACTGCGCATAATAAACCGCCAGCCCCAACGCCAGCAGCAGCAGCAAACGCGTTTGTTCACCGCCCAAAATTTGCTGGTCGGTGAGCGCCAGCCAAATGCCGAGCAGCGCCAGCAGCAGCCAAAAGGCCACGCCCAGCCACAGCGTCAATCGCGCCAGAAACCGCAGCGGCAACAGCCAGACTCCGCGCTGTGCGATGCCGATAGCGCAAGACCAGGTCGCTCGCAATGGACCGCCCGGCAGCGCGCAAAGCAGCGGCCAGGTGTGCCAATGCCGTTCTCGCGCGATGCCCGCCAAAATCTCGCTGGTCAGCAGCGCGCCCAGCAACGGCACGATGGCCGGCAGCAACAGCGGCGACAGCACCAGCAACGTAAGCAGGACGACTGGCAGCGTGAAAAACAGCATCAAGAACTGTGGCGCATAGAAGAGCGAGCCAATGCCAAGAACAACCACCAACAGCAGCAGCTTGCGCGAGGCAGGCCAGGGCGATCCTTGGCGCGCTATAGGTCGATCTGCCTGGCTCAAGCGTCGGACAAGCGGGTCGTCGCGGTCGGGCTGCGCCAGCGCCTGCCACAGTCGCCAAGAAAGCACGGCGATCAGGGGCTGTAACTGGAAGGCGGCGTGGCGTGATGCAGAAGCACATCAATGGTCAGCGCCAATGCCGCGCTGCTGACGGCTTTGTGCAGCGATGCTTCGACAACCGAAGCCACATCGACAATGCCCGCCGACAGCATATCGACTGCCTCGCCGCTGCGCGCATCAATGCCCGTGCCAGGCGCTTCGCCATCCAAACGGGCGACAGTCGCGCCATCATAGCCGGCGTTGCTGCAAATCGTCCGCAATGGCATCTCCAGCGCCCGCAGCAGGATGCGCCGCGCCGCGCGAGATTCGAAGTCGCCGGTCGGCTGATCGCGCAGGGCATCGCGAATCGCCCAGAGCGCCGCGCCGCCACCGGGCACGACGCCATCGCGCAGCGCCTGCCGCAGCGATTTGGCGGTCTCTTTTGCCAGGGCGATGCGCGCATCCATCCGCGCCGGCAGCCCATCGCCGATGCGCAGAATGGCCACACCACCGAGGATCTTGCCCACACGCGCCCGCAGGACAGACTCGCTGTCTTTGCCACGCGCATAGTCCAACTGCTCCAGCAGATCGGCCAGGTGCTCGGTCAATTCCTGCTGGTTGTCGCGGTCGGATACCAGCCCGAAGAGGTTGCGTTCGACCCAGACTTGCTTGGCGCTGCCCAGCCGAGCCGTCTTCATGCCGCGCAATGTGTCGCCAGCCGCTTTGTACAAGGGTGTCGCGCCGCTGATGACCGCCATGTCCATGAGGTGCGCATGTTGATGCTGGGGGGTTTCGCCCGGCGTCTTGACCGCCACCACGCGGAATTGTTCGGGCTTTTTGTTGGCGAGGATGAAATTGATGACCGGCTCACTGAACTTGCCGCCGACCAACAGCAAATTCTTTGCGCCGGCTTGCATCAACGCGGCGAAGAGCGTCGCGACCTCGTCCAGCGATTCGATATCCAGGTCGCTGAGCATGATGGCGCTGTCATTCATGACCATGCGGTCGGGTTCTTTGCCGCCACGCAGCATAGCTCGGGATACCGCGCCACGATTCCAGTACATGCCGCGCATATAGTCGTGGGCGATCTCGCGCCGATGACCGCGCCGCACATCCAGCTGCCCATATTCGCCGATGAAGTCGAAGATTTCGCCCAGCCGCTCCGCCAGTTCTCGGTCCTGGCAGATGCTATGCGCCAGCTGTGCCAGTTTGTCTCGACCTTCGATTGCGGTCATTTGCTGCCGCAACGCGTTCAGGGCGAGTTCCAGTTGCCGATTCAACTCGCCCCGCAAACGCATGGCATCCGCGCCAGCGACAATGACGCGCAGACCATCGCTGACGATTGTCTGGAAGAGCAGCGCCGCTGTCGCCGTGCCATCGCCCAGCTCGTCATAGAGCTGCCAGAGCATGCCGCGAAACAGCATCGCGCCCATGTCTTCATCACGGTCGGGCAGGTCGGTGATGCGCCGCGCGATCAGTCCGCCTTTGTCCAGCAGCTCTGGCGGCTTTTCGGCGTCTGCCAGGTCAAAAGCTATCGAACGCGGAATGGGGCCGAGAGTGGGGCGGATCGCATCGGCGATCAGATTGATGCCGCGCAGCAGCGCCAACGATGCGTCGGGTTGGAAGACCAGCCGGTCTGCCTTCTCCCCGACCCGACGGGGGGACTGAGGGGGGTCTACGCTCAACCGCGGATCGCCCCTTGAGTCAAACCAGCGATGATCTGTCGCTGCATCAGCACAAAGACGATCAAAATCGGCAGGGTGCTCAGGAAAGACGCCGCCATGATTGCGCCAATCTCCACATCGTAGGGGCCATCCATGGTAGCGATGCCGATGCTAAGCAGGTACTTTGTGTCATCGTGCAGCACGACCAGGGGCCACAAGAAGTCGTTCCAGGTATTCACGAATGTCAAAATCGCCACCACGCCCAGCGCTGGCCGCACCAACGGGATGATGATGCGATGGAAAATGCCGATCTCCGATGCGCCGTCGATGCGTGCCGCGTCCATCAATTCGTCGGGCACGGCTTCAATATACTGGCGCATCAGAAAGATATTGAAGGCGCCGACAATGCCCGGAATGATGACCGCCCAATAGGTATCGATCCAGCCGAAATCACGCATGAGCAGAAAGAGCGGGATGAGGATCACATGGAAGGGCAAGGTCAGCGTCGCCAGCACCAGGAAGAAACAAAAGCGCTTGAAACGAAACTCGTATTTGGCGAATGCCGCCCCGGCCAGCGCCGCGAAGTAGACGCCCAGGACGGTGCGAATGCCTGCCGTGAAGATGGTGTTTCCATACCAGATTATGAAGTTCGTATCGTTGAAGAGCTTGACATAATTATGTCCATGCCATTCGCGCGGCATGATCGTCACCGGCAAAGAATACAGCTCGCCCTGCTGACGAAAACTGGCGGTGATCATATAGATGAAAGGGATGGCGCTCACCAGCACGCCAAACAACACGGCCGTGTTCATAAACATCAGGTTGGGGCGGCTGCCGGCCAGCGGTCCGCCACGTTTGCCTTTCCGCATCGCGCTCACACTTTCCAAAACCGAAATAGCAGCAACTGGACGCCCGTGACCAGCAGGATGATCACGGTAAGCACATAACCGATTGCGGACGCATAACCCATGCGGAAGTTGTCAAAGCCCATGAAGAAGAGATACATCAGCGGGAACAGCCCCGAGTCTTGCGGTCCCGCGCCGCTATCAAAGAGCAGATAGGGCTGGGTGAAAAGACTGAACGAGCCGATCAAGCCGGTGATGATGACGAAGACAAAGACCGGTCGCAAGAAGGGAATGGTGATATGCCAAAAGACACGCAGTGTGCCCGCGCCATCGATGCGCGCCGCTTCTTTCAAGTCGTCCGGCACATTCTGCAAGCCCGCTAAGAAGAATAGCGAGTTATAACCCACCCAGGTCCACAAGCCCAGAATGATCAGCGCCGGCATCACGAAGTCTTTATCTTTGATCCAGCCGATGCTTTCCAGGCCAAACAGGCCGATCACGGCATTCAACAAGCCATAGCGCTCATCAAAGACCAGCGTGAAGATCCAGGCGACGACAATGGCCGAGGTGATATAAGGCGCAAAGAAGGCTAATCGTGCCAGAGTCTTGAAGCGAACATGTGGCGCATTCATCAGCAGCGCCACGCCCAGGGCCAGCGGCATCTGGATTAGCACCGTGCCCGCGGCGAACTCCGCGCCATTGATGATGGCCGTGCGAAAGCGCTTGTCTTTGGTCAGCAGGCGCTCATAATTATCCAGCCCCTTGTATTCCAACACCACGCCGCCGCCTTCTTCCGGGCTATAAAAGCCGCGCACACGTTGAAAACTGAGGAAGAAAGCCGCGCCGGCCGGATAGACCGTGAAGATCAAAAAAGACAGCAGAAAAGGCGATAGAAAAATATAGGGGATGACCTTGCGCTGGTTGCGCGACCACCAACCCGAAACGGGCCAGCCTTTTGCTCGCTTGTTTACGGTCATGGCACTGGCAGACACGACCATCGCTCCATGGATTGCGCGCTACGCCAAATCCCTCCCCCATAAGCGAAGGAGGGATTGCTTGCATCTGGCGCAGGGATACACCTATTTGTTGAACTCGAACTCGTCGATAGCTTCCTGGATAGCTGCTTCTGGGTCTGCTCCATCGAGCATGACCGGCTGCACGATCAGGCGGTTGACGGCGTCCACGAAGAGCGTCCAATAGGGGCTGACATTGACCTCGGCCATAGCGGAAGCGGCTTCGGCGATGAACTCGCCCGGCTTCTGCCCGCTGAAGTAGTCATCGGTGCGCAGCAGTTCTTCGGCATCCCAGACCGGCTTGTAGGACGGGAAGAGGTTCATGCGGCGGAAAGCCAGCAGCGAGCCTTCGGCGGTGAGGTTGCAGACGCGGATGAATTCCCAGGCTGCTTCTTTGTTTTCGGACGCGGCGGTGATGCCCATGCCGGTGCCGCCACGGGGGACAGTCGCAAAGCCGCCATCGCCCCACATGGGCAGCGGACGCATCTTCCACAAGCCTGCCAGATCGGGGGCGTTCTGCTTCATAAAGCCTTGATACCAAGGCGCGCCCCAGACGGTGATGTAGGCAGCTTCGTTCATGAGCGCATATTGGGCATCGCCTGTGCCTTGCTCAATGTAGACGCCGCTGTCCAGTTGCGCCTTCTGCCAGTTCAAAATGTCGATCGCCAACTGGCTCTGCACTTGCACATTGTCTTCGGCATCGAAGAACTCGCCGCCAGCCTGATGGAACTGGACATAAAAATCTGCCCAGCTTTGTGTAGCGAGCGGGAAGAGACCATGCCCGGCATCCATCGCGCCGCCGCCCAGCATGTTGACGAATTCGTCCCAGGTCGCGGGCGCTTCGGCATCCATGCCCAGCTCGTCAAATATGTCGTGGCGATAATAGAGCAGCACGGGGTTGACCTCGTTGCCGACTCCATAGATGTTGCCGCGCACAGTCCAGGGCTTGGTCGCGGACGGGATGGACAGGTCTTCCAGTTGCTCGCCGATGTGGTCGTTGAGCGGGGCATAGGGCTCGCTGCCGGCATCGCGCACGAACTGGCCCATAGCCGAGATTTCGATATCGACCATATCGGGGATGCCCGCGCCAGCCACGAAGGCCGCTTGCAGCTTGGGCCACAGGTCGGCGTAGGGCGTCAGCGACAGGTCGACATTGACATTGGGGTGCATGTCGGTCCATAGCTCTTCGACCAGGTTCTGCATCCACTCGTCACGATTGTTGGCGAAACCCCACAAGGAAATGGTGATCTCGTCATCCTGGGCGCGCACCAAGCCGACGGGCAATGCCGCAAAGCCGCTGGCGGCCAGCGCTGTCGAAGCCGCTTTCAAAAAGTCGCGGCGCGAAAGTTTCTTGTCAGACATAGTTGGCTCCTTCTACTTGTACTGCCTGCGAATAGATAGAGTGCACACAGCAAGCATAGCCCATAGCGGCGCGATGCGCAAATGGATATGCCGGACATGGGTCTGTCGTCAACAAATTGGCAACCTCCAGGGCAATCGTCGTAGGGATTGTCATTCCAACGGGCAGAGCGAGGGGCTTGTCACGGGCGGATCTGTCCCGCCCCGTTGCATCTGCGCTTTCAGGAGTCGAATAGCGGCTGCACGGGAGTCATGCCGCCACTGCCGATGTCCGCGTATTGCCGCGAGCCAAGCTGGAACAGCAAAATCATCGTATACATCAGATGACGGGGCGAGTTCCACAAGGAGAGGCAGTCTTCATAAGCCTTTGCCAATAGCGGCAGCGTTTCATTGATGGCGGGAAGGTCTATCGTGGCAGCCAGGGCGTCCACATTTACCGGTCCAACACGAACGCGACGCTCCGCCACCTGTCTGGCAGCATCGACACTCTGGATGTACAGAGCGAAAGCGGCTTGATCGGATATGTCAGACGTTGCCGCTGCCAGCAAGCAAACACAGCGCTGCGCAACAGGTGTCAGCAACTCAAGCGCTTCATCGGCATGGGGGATGGGCAGCTTTCCGTCCGCTCCTGATTCCAAAGGCAACCGACTCTCTTCATAGCCGTGTGGCAGGTTCGGGATTGTCATGGTCGCGTTTTCTCTAAAGCAATGTGGCCGCTGCGCGTGCAGCAGACTTTAAGTACAAAACGACACATATTTCCATCGTGGCGCAGTACCCTGCAGAACAAACCGCCAAGGCCAATGTCCTTGCATTTGATCGCTGTGCCAAAAGAAACAGAGCGAGGTCGGACAATAGTGACTCAAGGTTTGTCCTCGTGATCTGCTAGGTTGAAACTCGTGATGCACATTGAGACTTCCTTGTCCCATACCACCGAATAGAGTAACCCGCCGGTCAATTTGACACCATTGATACCATTCATCGCGATGCCATTGCTGTGATGTCTGGGAAGAGTTCACGCCGCTCTGGGCGTATTGGATTGCTTGTGTGATCTGTGCCTCAGGAATCCCGACTCTACGCAATTGATCAATTGCGTCCGCGTCCCTATTCGCAAGACTTTCTCCACTTACAATACCCACACTGCTGTCAGACGAGTCGGCCGGCGAACTACCAGTTGGAGAAGTCTGACCTTTCACGATGCCCGAAATGGCGCTTACAACGACAACGACTATCAAGAATGTTGCTATGCGATAACCTCTCACTACGCACAAGCCTGCATCGAGTCGCGGCGCGAAAGTTTCTTGTCAGACATAGTTGGCTCCTTCTACTTGTACTGCCTGCGAATAGATAGAGTGCACGCAACAGGCATAGCCCATAGCGGCGCGATGCGCAAATGCAACTAGCGGAAATTTAGCCCGCAAGCTGCCAAACCGCATTTGCCTGGCATGGACGCGGAACTTGTGCTATTCCGTGTACGCGGCAAGAGCGAGGCGCAGAGGGGATAATCAATGACCGTGTATTCTATCATTGAACTGCCCATGACCCGCTGGCGAGAGGCGCGCGCATTACGGCTGCATGCGCTGCAGACCGACCCCAGCGCCTTCGCATCCAGCTATGCCGATGAGCTGGCATTCGCCGATGATGTCTGGCTGGCGCGGGCGCATTCTGCAGAGCGGCGGGCCGGCAATATGACATTCTTTGCGCAGCTTGATGGCGAGCTGACAGGCATGGCCGGCGCGAACTGGTCGCAGCGCGAAAAGAACCAGCATGTCGCGAATGTGTATGGCGTCTATGTGCTGCCAGCGCAACGTGGCAAAGGCATCGGGGGCGCCTTGATGCAAGGCCTGCTGGATGAATTGGCGCGCATGCCGCAGATCGAAAAAGTCGGCTTGCAGGTCAACAGCGAGGAGCAGGCGGCGGTCGCGCTATACGCCAGAATGGGCTTTGCGACAGTCGGCAAGGCAATCCGCGAACTCAAAGTGGGCGGGACTTACTACGACCTGGACTACATGGAACTGCACTTCAGCAAGGCGAAGGATGAAGCATAGAGGGCGCAGATCTTTGCTGTAGGGGCGATACTTGTGTCGCCCTAAGCCTTCACCGCGCCGCTGGTCAAGCCGCTGATGAACTGGCGCATCGCCACCGCGAATACGCAAAGCAGAGGAATGGACGAAATCACATAGCCGGCGAAGAGCGTGCCCCAGTCGGTTTCGTAGGCGGACGAGAATTGCATCAAGCCCTGCGCCAAGGGCATCTTGCTCTTGTCGGTGATGGTAACCAGGGGCCAGATCAAGTCATTCCAGGTGCTGATCAACGTGGTCATCGCCACCGTGGCGATCATCGGCCGCGCCAGGGGTACGGATACATAGGCGAAGACCTGCCATTCTGCCGCGCCATCCACATAAGCCGCATCGAAAAGCTCCTGCGGCAGCGACTCGAAATACGAGCGCATCAGCCAGGTGGACAAAACCAAACCGCCACTGACCCAGACGCTGATCAAGGCCAGGGGCGTGTTGACCATGCCCAGATCGCGCACCAGCACAAAACGCGGCGCCAGCGTCAAAACGCCCGGCACCATGATCAAGGTGATAAAGGCCAGGAATATGACCGTCTTGAAAGGGAAGCGAAAACGCGCGAAGACATAACCCGCCACCGATGCAATAGCCGCGATCAGGCAGATGGTCGTGCCCGAATAGAGCACGCTGTTGACGATATAGCGCCAGATGATGCGAAATGCCGAGCTGTAATTGCCCAGCTGGAAAGGCAGCTCGGGCAACCAGAAGTTGTGATAAAATTGCGTGTTGGATTTCAGCGAGGTGATGACCACCAGCGCCAGCGGAAAAAAGGTCACAATCCCGAAGCAGACCAGCACCGCCTGGAAGGGCATATCGCGGTTGCCGAGGATGAAACGCAGCCGTTTGCGCATGTTTCGCCGCCCCCTTAGTCCGCCGTCGCGCCTGAGGAAACACGCAGGTTGATCACGGTCAGCGCCAGCATGCCCACGAACAACACCACACCGATCGCCGAGGCGTATCCGAATTCCAGGAAGCTGAACGCCGACTGAAAAAGCTGCAAAGCCGGCACCATGGTGCTGTAGCCCGGTCCGCCATCGGTCATGACCAGGAAGAGATCGAAGCGCTGCGTCATGAAGAGCATGGTGAGGATCATAGCCAGGGTGATCTGTCGGCGTGTCATGGGAATGTCGATGAAAAAGAGCCGCCGCCAAAAGCCCGCGCCATCAATGGACGCGCTTTCGTGCACTTCCTGCGGGATAGTCTGCAAGCCGCCCAAAATGATCAGAAATTGCAGAGTCGGCAGCCACGGGAAGCGCACAAAAGACAGCGCCCACATGGCTGTCAGCGGATCGCCCAGCCAGGCATGCGTATAGGCGCCCAAGCCCAGCAACTCCAGCCCCTCGTTGAGCAGACCGACCTGCGGATTGTAGATGAAGCGCCAGATCAGGTAATTCAAGATGGTAGGCACGACCATGGGGAAGACGAAAATGATCTTCCACCAATAGGACCAGCGGGCGCTGCGCAGGTTGATGATCATCTCGGCGGCGAAGAACGGCAGGACAGTCTGCATGACGACGCGAAAGATCACGAAGCCGACCAGATTGCTGAGCGCCACGCGGAAAGTGCGGTCGCTCAACAGGCGCTCATAATTCTCCAGCCCGACATAGATGTGCACCTTGCCGCCATTCCAGATGTAGAGCGAATTGTAGAGCGCGCTGAAAGCCGGCAGCCACTCAAATAGCAGCAGCAGCGTCACCGGGACGAGCAGCGCCAGGTAGAGCCATTTTGCCCGCCAGATGCGCGCTGGCAGCGGACCGCGGCTGAGGCGCAGGCTGTGGCTGGAACTGCCTGAGGCGGCTTGTCGCGAGAACATCGTGATACGCCCTTCGTCCTCCGGCCCCGTCTCCCCACATCGCGGGCAGGCGATTGATGCCCTGCAGCGAGTATCGCCTGCCGCGAGTACTGACTATTGCAACCCCTCCCTCATCTTGGGGGCGCGTAGACACGGACCCGCCGGGGAGGGGCGTTGGGGTGGGGGTGAAGTTCGTATGGACATTACTCCATCTGGAAGTCGCAGGTCCATTCGTTTTCGGCGATGACGACGCGCGCTTCGCGGGTCATCAGGCGGTCTTCTTCAGCGATCAACGTCTCGAGGTCGATCTGGTCAGTGAAGTACTCCTGCATGAGGCGGCGGTGGTCTTCACCATAACGGCGGCTGAGGCGCGGGTCGGGGTCTTTCAGCGCGCGGATGGGCAGCTCCAGGAAAGCCAGGGTCGGCTTGAGCGCGTCCGGCACATCCAGCCCCTTCTGCGTGGGGATGCTGCGCGGCGATTCGGTTACGACGCGTCCCCATTGCGGCTGGGCGGTCAAGTACATGAAGAAGTCGATGACCTGGTCTTCTATGCCTTCGCGGCGCGCGCGATCGGTCATGGTGAAGCCGGCCGTGAAGCCGCCGACCAGGTAGGAGCTGTCATTGTTGGCGGCGTGCGGGCTGGTGGTTTCGGTAATAGGCGGGAAGTAGCTGATGCCCCAGTTGAAATCGGCGTCGCGGGTTACATTGAGAGTCTGGCTGGCGGCATTGCCCAGCAAGAACGGTACCTCGCCGGTGATGAACAGGCGATAGGCTTCGTCCCAGGTCATGGTCGCATAACCGTCCACCCAGGTCGGCTCGAAGTCGGCCAGCAGCTGCAGCCAATCGGCGAAAGCATCGTCGTTGGCGCTGATCAAGCCATTTTGAATGGCGCAGGCGAATTCGCGCTGGTTCAAGGCGTGCCAGCTTGCGCCCGGCTCCCACCAGCTTTCGATGTGGTCGATGTAGAAGCTGGTCAGGCTGGTGCCATCAAACCAGTTGTAGGTATAGGGCGTGGCGGTGGACATGCTCATGGCCAAAGGCTCGTAGCCGGCTTCTGCCAAAGCGCCCATCTCGTCGATCATCGTCTCCCAGTCTTGCCACAGCGAGTAGTCAATGTCGAATTCGGTGTCGATGCCGTTGGCTTCCAGCATGTCGATGTTATAGAAGAAGCCGACCGCCACCGCGTTCACGGTCACGACATACTGGTTGCCGCTGCCGGTGTGGAAAGTCGTATTCCAGACGACATCGGGGATAGCGTCTGCCCAGCGTTCGTGGCCCGGCGTGCCTTCGGGAATGTAGGGATTGGGCATCTCAATATAGTCATTGAGCGGCACATACCAGTCATTGCCCTGCTCTTGCCAGACGCGGATGTAATTGTTGACGATGATATGCGGCTCGTTTTGGCCATTGAAGACCGTGCTGCGCCATTGATCGCCCGAGATATTGTCCGGCGTGTCAATCAGCTCGATATTGACACCAGGATTCATGGCTTCGTATTCGGCGACTACCTCGTTCATCAAGCTCGGCGGATTCGGATTGTTCTCGGTCGGTTCATCCGGGTAGTAGGCGCCGACGGTCGTAAAAATAGTGACTTCGTCCTGCGCCAGCCCGATCAATGCGCCAAAGACCAGCAAAACGAGCGAAACAAACAGCAAACGTTTGAACATCAGAAACTCCTCCTAAGCGATATGACAAGGCATGGAAAGACGACTTTCACACGCAAGGATAACCAATTTGCGCAGAGGCTGCAACGATTCCGAAAACTCGGGAGTGTCTATTTCCGTGTATGTTGGGCTTGCCCCATCCCCCAATCTGTCGTAGAAATCCGCGTGCGCCGTTGCCTCCCCCCGACTTTTCGGGGGACCGAGGGGGTGCCTGTATCCAGCAAATTAGCCACTCCCCGAAAACTCTTTGCGCCCGCTATCGTTCAAATTCGGGCGAGTCGCTGCGTCCCTACAACTCGCCCAAAAAGTCATGCAGCGCCGCATTGAACTCCGCCGCTTTTTCGACGAAGGGACTGTGTCCGCAATCGGCGAGGATGACCTCTTTCACACTGCCGCCAGCCTCCACATAGGCAGCGAGCACGGCTTTGGTCTGGGCGATCATGGGCTGGGGCGGGCAGACCTCGTCGCCGGGCCAACCCGGGATCACGCCCAGCTTGCCAAAGGTCGCCAGGTCGAAGAAAGACATATCGGCGATAACCTGGTCGCTGTCGCCGCGCAGCCACAAAACCGGCGGCTTATTCTCCAATGCAGCCAGGCGCAGCGGATCGGGCTGGTTGTTTGGCGCCATGGCGTTCAGCACGCCCCACCTGCCCGGCGCGACCTGGGGCCAATTGTCCGATGCCACGAAGTCGCCGGGATAATCTCGCTCGTCTGTGTGCGTGGTCAGCACGCTGCTCAACAAGTCTTCTTCGCGCGGGGAGATATAGCCTGGCTTCCAATAAAAGTTGTTCATGACATGGCGCGGCGTCATCTCACCATCGCCGCGTTCGCCATCGCGCAGCAGTTGCGAAAATTGTGGATTGGCGACTCCACCGCCACTGCCAGCAGCATCCTCGGCGCAGAGCCTGCCAGCCGCGTCTTTCGTCCCGCCAAATCCATAAGGCGAAACCGGCGCGACAAAGGCGGCGCTCAACAAGCGCTCTGGGGCATCGCCCAGCAACTGCCACAGCAGGCCGCCGCCCATCGAATGCCCGACCACATGCGCCTTCTCAATGTCCAGCGCGTCCATCAGCGCCAGCACATCATCGGACATATCCGCCATCCCGCGCGAGCCATCGACCACGGCTGCGGGGTCGGCATCGCCAAAGCCGCGTTGATCCAGCGCCACACAACGATATCCAGCCGGCATCGCCAGCATGGTCTCTTCCCAGAATGTTGCGGAGGTGAGGTTGCCATGTACGAAGACGACCGGCGTGCCCGCTTCGTCGCCACTGAACAAGACGCGTGTTGTCAGGCGTTTTGAAGCGATCGATCGCGCAGTGATGCCGGGTAGCGTGGGGACAGGCATGGGATTGCTCCTAGTGGCTGGTGTCGCATACATTCTAGCATAATGGCAGCGCATGGCGTAAAAACTCCCTCCTCATCCTGATGGGGTTACTGAGAGGGTTGCCTCGCCCCTACGCGGCACATCATCCGAATTGGGAGTTGCGCTTCCCTCCGACCTGTCGGGGGACCGAGGGGAGTCCGCAGTTCAGCTTTTCCGTTACACTATCCAGCGACAAACGCAACCATAATGGTGATCCCCATGGATACAGTTCCCTTCCCCAAAGTTGTCGTCATCGGCGCGGGCAGCCTGTTTTTCGGCCGCCAAGCCATCTGGCAGATGACGCAGTCCGAGCACCTGCGTTGTGGCTGTCTGGCGCTGGTCGACACCGACGCCGAGCGGCTCGACAAAATGGGCAGACTGGCACAGCTGGTCGCCGCGGAAACTGGCGCGCCACTGCGTATCGAGGCACATACCAACTGGAAAGATGCGCTGCCGGGCGCAGACTTCGTCGTGCTCAGCTTCGCGGTCGACACAGTGCGCTACCGCGGACTGGATTGCCAGATCAGCGCGCGTTATGGGCTGCGCATGTGCAGCGGCGACACCATCGGGCCGGGCGGCATCATGCGTGCCTTGCGCGACCTGCCAGCCATCCTGGAATGCGCCAGCGATGTCGCCCGCCTCTGCCCGGATGCCTGGCTCATCAATTACATCAATCCCAGCGCGGTCAATGGCATTGCCCTGGCTCGCTTCGCACCTGCCGTGAAGAGCTTCGCGCTTTGCGATTCGCTGCATATGCCGCATGTGAAGATTCGCTATGCTATCTTGGCTGGGCTGATCGACCATGCCAGCCAGTGGCATGCCGCGCTGGATGCCGACTTCGACCTGCGCATTGCCGGCGTCAATCACTTTACCTGGTTGCTGCGCGCGCGCTATCAAGAACGCGATATCATGCCACAGATCGCCGACTCCATCCGCCGTCGTTCTGCCACAAGCGACCCGGCAGGCAAAGGCGCAAAAGCCCTGCACAACGATGCCATCACTTGCCAGCTAAGCGACATCTTCGGCTGCATCCCCGCCTGCACCGCCCACACCAAAGAATATGTGCGCTTTTATCAGGGACGGGGACTGCTGCCGGGCGAGATCCCGCCGCTGACCCTGTGGGAAACCGAAGCTCGTTATGCCCGCCATGCCGATATGTGGCGCGAAGTTGACGAGACGCTGAGTGGCGCCTTGCCCATCGACGGCTTCCTGAAGCGGCACGGACCCGACCATGCCACCGATATCATCGAAACCATGGTGGGCGGGCTGAGGCGTCCGTATTACATCAACACAGCCAATAATGGCGCTGTCGGCAATCTGGGCGATGACGCCTTTCTGGAGCTGCTCTGCGATGTGGATGGGCAGGGTCCGCGACCGCGACCGGTGGGCGATATGCCGCTGGGCCTGCGCGGGATGACGCAGTTGGTGCTGGATACGCATGAATTGACAGCCGAGGCGGTGGCAAAGGGCGATTATGCTACCCTGCGGCGCGCCATCATGACCGACCCGCTGACGAACGCAATCGAAGATGCCGATGCCATATTGCGCGATCTGCTGGCGGCACAGCGGGATGCGCTGCCTGCGCCGTTTCGAGTGTAGGGACGATACTTGTCTCGCCCAACTATTTCGGGCGAATTGACGGGCGACCCAAGGCCCCCTCCCCACAGATTCCACTCGCATGACGTACTTGGACTTGCTTCTGTGGTAAAACAAGCAGCACAAGATTCATCCGCTCATCCCGAGGCCGGGACCGAAGGAGCTTGCATGCCTGCCACCATCATCCTGGCAGTCGATATCGGCGGCACGTTCACCGACATTGTCGCGCTCGACAAACAGGGCGCGCGCATCGCAGTCGAAAAGCTGCTGACCACTTATCCCGATCCCTCGGTCGCGGTCAGCCAAGGCCTGCGCAGCCTGCTGGAGCGCGAGAGGTTCCCGCCCGAGTCGCTTCGCTATGTTGTGCATGGCACCACGCTGATCGCCAATACGTTGATCGAACGGACAGGCGCAAAGACCGCCCTGCTGGCCACGGCTGGCTTCCGCGATGCCATCGAGATCGGCAACGAGGGGCGTTATGACATGTATGATCTGGCGCTACAGAAGCCACAGCCGCTTGCGCCGCGACATTTGCGATTTGATGTGCCAGAGCGCATGCTGGCGGATGGCCGAGTCTACAAGCCGCTGGACGAAGAAGCGCTGCGAGACATCTGCCGCCATCTGCGCGGGTTGGAGATAGAAGCGGTCGGCATCTGCTTCTTGCACGCCTATACCAACCCAGCCCACGAAGCGCTGGCGCTGCAAATCGCGCGCGAAGAATTGCCCGAGGCGGCCGTATCCGCATCGCACCTGGTTGCGCCCGGCATGCGCGAATATCCACGCACGTCCACCACCATCGCCAATGCCTATGTCCAGCCCATCACCAAGCACTATCTGACGCGACTGGAGCGCGACCTGCAGGCGGCGCGCATCGCCGCTCCCCTGAATATCATGCTCAGCAGCGGCGGCACGACCACTGTGGCGGCAGCGCGCAACTTTCCCATCCGCCTGGTGGAAAGCGGGCCGGCTGGCGGCGCGCTGGCTGGCGTCTATTGGGGGCGCTTGCTGGGGCAGCGCGATGTGCTGGCATTCGACATGGGCGGCACCACAGCCAAAGCCGCTCTCACACGACATGGCGAACTGGCCATCAGCAACCAGTCCGAGGTGGCGCATGTGCATCGCTTCAAACGTGGCAGTGGCTTGCCTCTGATGGTGCCGATGATCGAACTGATCGAAATTGGCGCGGGCGGTGGCAGCATCGCCAGGCTCAACGCGCTGGGCTTGCCGACTGTGGGGCCGCAGAGCGCTGGCAGCTCGCCGGGACCAGCCGCCTATCAACTGGGCGGGACGCAGCCGACCGTCACCGATGCCGATTTGCTGCTGGGTTACTTGAATCCCGATTATTTTGCTGGCGGCGCGATCCAACTGGACGCCGATGCCGCGCGGACAGCCTACACCAATCTGGCATCCGCGCTGGATATGCCGCTGGAGCGCATGGCTTGGGGCGTGCATCAACTGGTCAACGAGAACATGGCTGCCGCAGCGCGCGTGCATGCGGCCGAGCGTGGGCTGGAGATCCGGCGCTATTGCATGGTGGCGACCGGCGGCGCAGGACCCGTGCATGCTTGTGGCGTGGCCAACGGCTTGGGCATAGAGCGCATCATCATCCCGCCGCTGGCTGGCGTGGGCAGCGCCTTTGGTTTCCTCACCGCGCCTATCGCCTTCGACTTTACGCGCAGCTATGTCAGGGTGCTCAGCGACATCGACCTGGACGCGCTCAACACCATTCTGCGGGGGCTGGAGCGGGACGGCACACAAATTGTGCAGGCGGCTGGCGTATCCGCCGCCGATATTCGCGTGCAACTGACTATCGACATGCGTTATGTCGGGCAGGGCTATGAAGTGCGTGTGCCTTTCCCCATGGAGACCTTGACGCGCGCGCATATCCAGCGCATGCAAGGAGTCTTTGAAAGCGAATACCGCGCCTTCTATGGGCAGCTTGCGGAAGGCGTGCCTATCGAAGCCGTCAATTGGCGCGTGCTCATCAGCGGTCCACAGCCGCAGGTGGAAAGCCCGCCCCCACCCCAGAGCGGCCAACACGAACCCGTGACTATGCGTCCCCTGCGTTTTTCTCCCGATGCCGAACCTGTGCCCACTCCCGTGTATCGCCGCCAGCAATTGGCAGCCGGCTGGTCGGAGCGGGGCCCGCTGATTATTGAAGAAGCGGCCTCAACGACTGTCGCGTTGCCGGGCTGGTCGGCGCAACTGGCGGATGGCGCTTGCTTGCTGCTGACGAAAGACGGGGCTGGATAATAGCATGGACAAATCGCTAGTGGCAAAGGCAGACAGAACATGATCGACCCCATCACGCTGGAAGTGATCTGGCGGCGGCTCATCTCGGTCGTGGATGAACAGGCGGCTGCGCTCATTCACAGCTCGTTCACGACTGTCGTGCGCGAGGCGGGCGATTTGTCGGCGGGCGTATTCGACAGGGCTGGCAATATGGTGGCGCAGTCGGTCACTGGCACGCCCGGGCACATCAACACCATGGCGAATTGTGTGCGCAAGTTCATCGTGCCGCAGCATCCAATCGACACGCTGCAACCTGGCGACACCTTGATCACCAACGACCCATGGGAAGCCAGCGGACATCTCTTTGATCTGACAATCGTATCGCCTGTTTTTTATCGTGGGCGGGGCGTAGCTTTTTTCGCCAGCACCTGCCACGCGGTCGATATTGGCGGCGCAACCATGGGCGGCGATGCGCGCTCGGTGCACGAAGAAGGGCTGGCCATCCCGCTGATGAAGCTCTTCAAAGCGGGCAAAGCCAACCAGGAACTTTTTGATATCATCCGCGCCAATGTGCGTGTGCCCGACCAGGTCATCGGCGATATCTATGCGCAGGAAGTCGGCAACCAGGTCGGCGCGCACAAGTTAATCGAGATGCTGGACGAGTATGACCTGCCCGATATTGAAGAAGTCTCCGCGTCCATTTTGCGCCGAACGGAAGCGGCTGTGCGCGCTGCCATCCGCGACCTTCCCGATGGCAGCTGCCGCAACACCATCCAGATCGATGGCTTCGATGCTCCGCTGACCATCGCCTGCGAGATCACGGTGGCGGGAGACGAATTGCGCGTTGATTACGCCGGCAGCTCGCCCCAGGTCGACCGTGGCATCAATGTCGTGCTCAATTACACGCATGCCTATACCACCTACACCTTGATGGCTGCGCTTGCGCCGGGCATCCCCAACAACGAAGGCGCTTTTCGTCCCATCCAGGTCAGCGCGCCCACAGGCAGCATATTGAATTGCCGCCGCCCGGCGCCGGTCAGCGCGCGTCATCTGATCGGTCATTTTGTCAGCCAGCCGCTGCTGACGGCGCTGGCACAGATCGTGCCGCAGCGCGTGATCGCCAATGGCTCGGCCGGCTTGTGGAATACAATGATGGACGGCCTGGACGCGGATGGCGAGGAGTTCGCCTACATTTTCTTTTCGGCCGGCGGCATGGGGGCGGCGCAGGACCGTGATGGGCTGTCCGCAACCGCCTTCCCCAGCGGCATCATGGGCGTGCCAGTCGAAGCCATCGAAACAGCAGCGCCCTTGCTGATGCACCGGCGCGAGCTGCGCGTTGATTCGGGTGGGGCTGGGCAATTCCGTGGCGGCCTGGGGCAAGTGATGGAGCTGGAGATCATCACCGGCGCGCCAGCCACGCACAGCTGCATGTACGACCGCACCAAGCGACCGGCGCTGGGCTTGCAGGGAGGGCGGTCAGGCTCACCTGGCAAAGTCAGCTTGTCGGATGGCACAGAACCGCATCCCAAGAGCCATTACAGCTTGCAGCCGGGGCAGCGCGTGATCTTGGAGCTGCCGGGCGGTGGTGGCTTTGGCGATCCATCCCAGCGCGATCTACGGCACGTGCTGGACGATGTGCGTGCGGGATATGTGTCCAGCGAGGCGGCCGCGCGCGATTATGGCGTGGTCATTGACGACATAGAAGTTGAATGATTGAAACCGCTTGGTCCCCCATCTGAACAGGCGAAGCAAACATACTCCCATCCAGATGAAGAGGCTGAGGAGGGCTACTCTCGCGCGGCATTCAGTACAGCCAGCGCCTTGCGAGCGATGGACACGGTCGGATTGGCACTGGTGCCCGGCGCGCGTTCCATCAGGACTTCCAGAAAGAATTCGTCCACAGCAAAGAGCGCGACCGACCCGTACAGACCGCGACCCAGTACATGCGGCTGCGGAAAATCTTCAATGGAGTTTTCTTCCTCGATGCCCTCGCGGATATCTTTCATCCGCAGGTAATGCGCCATAGCATATTCCGCCGAGTCGAATTGCGCGAAAGTCATCTGGAAGTTGTTCGCCATCTGATCAATATACGCGACACGGAAACCGCGCCCATTCTGAATGTTGCGCGGGGCGCCTACGCCCTCATCAAAGCGTGAAAGGTCGCGCCGCCACTGCGTATTGGTGATGATCTGATTGGGCAGGCTGTCGAGCACAACCTGCAAGACATCTCTTCAACCGTCATCCATCGCCGAGCTGTCGGCAGCCGCTTCAAAGGCGCTGCGGTTGCGCTCGAAGAATTTGATCGTCTCGCTGGCTAGTGGTGTTAGAGGGCTGTTGGCGGTGGTGAAAATCTCGACATAGACTTCAAAGAAGTAATTGTCGATCTGGAAGAGCGCGAAAGAGCCATACAAGCCCGAGCCAAATGCGTTGGGACTGGGGAAGGCATCGTCCTGCTCCAGATCGACATCGGCGGAGCGCAGTCCGTGCTTGCGCTCAAACTCGGCGGCTGCGCCAGCTTCGTCGGAGAAGATAACGAAGTTAAGCAGCATCCTGCTGCCTTGCTGCGAGCCATAGGGGATAGCGCGACCGACAGCGGGACGGCGGATGCCACGGATATTGCGCACCTCCGCTTCGCCACCCTCATATGGGCGCTTCCATTCTTCGACCGCAGGCAGGGGATCGGGCAACAGTTCAATCAGTTGCTCCATGATGCTCAAATTGACCTCGTAGGGATCAACAAAGTCAGCTGGAGCAGGCGTCGGCGACGGCGTCGCGCTCGGTTCGGGCGTCGGCGTCGGCGTCGGCGTGATATCCAGACTGTCCTCCGGGCGGCAGCCGCTGAAAACCAACGCGGCGATCAAAGCCAATATCAGCAAGCCTCTCTGTCGAAAAGGAGTCCGATTCATGCCACATCTCCATTTTCTTCATGGTAGAGACGCAAGCGCTCGGGGATCTGCCCGGTGACGATCATATCGGCGACTTCGTTTTCACTCACTTCGCTCTTGTGGAAATCGCCGAGCTTATGCCCGCGCTCAATAATGGTGAAGCGGTCGGCCACCTCGTATACATGGCGGATATTGTGCGTGATGAAGATGACGCTCATGCCTTTTTCTTTGGCGGCAATGGTGTAGTCGAGCACCTTCTGCGTCTCGCCAACCGATAGCGCCGAAGTGGGTTCGTCAAGAATCAAGAGCTTTTTACCGAAGTAAACGGCGCGGCCGATCGCGACTGACTGCCGCTCGCCACCAGACATATTGCCGACAGTCTCTTCGGAATCGCGAATGTGAATGCCAACATCGGCCAAAGCCCGAATCGATTCGCTCGCCATTTTCTTCTTGTCGAGGAAGCTGAAAGGACCGATTTCATAGGTGGGTTCTTGACCGAGCCAGAAGTTGCGGGCAATGCTCATCAGGGGGACCAGCGCCAGATCCTGGTGCACCGTTTCAATGCCGAGCTCGCGGGCGTCGTGCGGCGAGTTGATCTTCACCGCCTCATCGTCGAAGAAGATCTGCCCGCGAGTCAGGGAATGGTAACCGGTCAACACCTTGATCAGGGTCGATTTGCCAGCGCCATTATCGCCGAGCAAACCGACAATCTCTTGACGATCGACGTGAAAGTCGATGCCGCGCAGCACCTGAACGCTGCCGAAATACTTGTGGATATCGATCATATCCACCAGGGCATTATCGTTTTTCTGCTTATATTCCATAAATGACGCTCCCTAATTCTGCCGCGCGCCGCGCACCAAGGTATTGAGGACGACGGCCGCGATGATGATGACGCCGATGGTGCCGGAGAATAGACGGGATTCGATGCCGACCAATACCAGACCGGTCTGCAGCATGCCGAAGATCAGCGCGCCAAGCAATGAGCCGACGACGCTGCCATAGCCGCCGGTCAGCAATGCGCCGCCGATCACCGTCATGGCGATGACTTCAAGCTCCCAACCTGTGCCTTTGAGCGGATCGACGCCCGGGTTTCGCGCTGTTTCATAGATAGCGGCGATACCGGTTAAAACAGCGACGATGACAAAGTTCTGCAGCTTGACGCGATCGACATTGACGCCTTGCGCGCGCGCCGCCCCTTCGTTGCCGCCGGTGGCGAAGATGCTATTGCCGAACGATGTGCTGGTCAGGACGACATGGAAGATCGCCACGAAAATGAACCACCAGACGATCGCCAGGCGAACATTGGCATTCCGCGGTATCTGCATATGGAAGAAATCGCCTTCGGAACCGATTGCGAGCACCCGGCCATTGAACAGGTCGAAGTAGCCGACTTCGACAATCTCGCCGCCGCTGGCGCTGCCATGATAAGAAAGGACAGCCCCCAACCAGGCAACGATGGCGAGCAGAATCAGCGCGACCAGCGCGAGAATGACGGCGCGTACGATGGCGCCGCTGGTGCCAAAATCGCCATGATTCTCACGGATGGACCAGGCATGCGTCGCCCCTCGGTACAAGACGGGCAAGACGCGATAAGCGGTGAATGCGACAACGGCGAGGCCGATCACTGCCAGCGCCAAGAAGACGATGTTGCTGATGCCGATCACCGGGAGAGCTTCGTGATGGTCGCTGTAGCGCAGAATCCGCCCCCCCGCGATGGCGACCAGCGTAATCGCGCGGAAGGCGAGCATTGTCCCCAAGGTAACGATAAAAGAAGGTATTCGTGTTGAAATCAAGAGGACGCCGTTAATCGCGCCAAGAATGAAGGCGATAAAAACGGCGAGCAAAGCCGCCGGTATGGGCCCGACCACGCCGAATATCGGCGCGCCATGCGTCATGAAGTTCATAAACGACAGCGCGGTGACGCCCAGGATCGAGCCGACCGACAAATCGAACTCGCCCGAGATCATCAGGTAGGTGACGCCGATGGCGATAACGCCCTTGGTCGCCACATTGCTGAGGAAGGACGCGACCGAACTCGGTTCAAGGAATAGATCGGTCGCCATGGTGAAGCCCATGAAGATGGCGATGAAACCGATGATGGCGCCGGCGCTCGGAGACTTGGCGAGCTCGGCGCGGATAAACTTGCCCGGAGTCAAAGCCAGCGCCCGCCGCAGTTCATCCGATTGTTCTTCTACCTGACGAACCACGCGATAGCAGAATAAGCCGGGCAAGAAAAACAGCAGACCAGCGAGCAGCCGATGATTTTCCGCATCGCGAATCGTTGTTTGACCAGGATACTCTGGAACCATCACCGCTCCAGCGACCAAGAAGCCGATCACGCCCACACCTAGCACCACCAGAATCGCCTGAACGAACTTGCGCGGCGGCGAGACGATCATCCGTGTGCCCGGCCGATCGCGCAATGATTCCAGAGGCGGGATCAAGAATACGAGCAGCGCCAGCAGCGCCACGAGCGCGATAATGAAGAGGCTGATGCTGATCAGCGCTTCGCCTATTGACAAAGCAACTGCAGCCAAGCCGCTGGCCTCTTCGCTGATCAAAGCTCGCAGGTCGCTCACCTGGCCCAGCAAAAGCGAGAACTTCAAGCCAACCGGGATCGCCACGCTGAGCAAGATCGCGCCGCCAATCATGACGGTTACGAAAAACATCCACTGTGACCAGCGCAAGCTCGCTTGCTCGCGCGAGTAAAGCCCTATCGCCGTCCGCAAACAACAGACAGCGTAAACGAGGCTGATAACGGTAATGAGGATTTCGATTGTGTTTAAACCCTGGCTCCAGCGCAGGATGTTGTCTCGCTCGCCCAAGGGGATCCAGCCAAAGTATGTGCCGTATGCGATGGCGAAACCAAGGATTGCAAAGCCAGACGACAGAAATGTGACGAGCCTGCCGATGTTTGAAGCTTCGCGCTTGCCTTCGTAATATGCTTTCATCATAAGCAATCACTCGAATATGGCTAATTGGGTAACAGAAATAGTTCAGGCTTATTCAACTGAACTCTGCGGACAAACAAGATAATAAAAAACAAAAGTGGATGGGGGTATAGCCCCCACCCACTACGATTGCCGATTTCGGCTTAGCGATAACCCTGGGCGGTCAGCTCGATGATGGCATCGACATTGCTGCCGTCGATGACGCCAGGACCGGTCAGAATATCGCCACCCGGAGCCATCTTGAACTGGCTGTTCAGGTAGAGCCACATGATCGTCTCGAAACCTTGCAGGTAAGGCTGCTGGTCGATCGCCTGGATCAAGTAGCCGTTCTGGATCATTTCATAGATCTCAGCGCTGGTATCATGTGTGGTAGCGAAGATGTCGCCCGCCATGACGCCAGATTCCTGAACGTACAAGTTCAATGAACTCGCCGGGTTGGGACCAAGGCTGAATACAGCGTTGGTATCGGGGTTGGCGCTGAAGTAGTCGGCGAACGTGCCGGCGGAGGCTGTCACATCGTTGTTGATGGTCAGCTGATCCAGCGGGATGCCAGCTTCTTCAAATACCGAGCGCACGCCCGCGCAACGGGCTTCCAGACCACTGTGTCCAACTTCCTGGATCGGGCATACGCCTCTGGCGATCTCGACTCCAGCGGCATCGGCTGCGTCGAGGACAGCGTTCGCGTTGGAGCGTCCGCCCAAGAACTCGTTAGCGCCGATATAGAAGAGAGTCGGCAGCGCATCCGGGGTGCCGGCGTTGGGATCAGCCGTGTTGAACACGATCACAGGAATACCAGCTTCAGCGGCGCGGTTGACGCCGTCGCGAATAACCTCTGGATTGGGAACGGTGGTGCCGATGCCGTCGTTGTTGCGCGCCAAGGCAGCATCCCAATAACCGGCCATATCATCGATATTGTCAACGGGGTCCGACAGCCAAGCACAGTCCGCATTCAGCAGGCTGCAAGCATCTTCCATACCCTTGATCACCACGACCCAGAAGGGATTCCCGATGCCGCCATGGCTGACCATGCTGAAAGTCAGCTGGTCTTGCGCGCCAACGCCACCAACAGCGGCAATCATAATGCCCAGCGCCAAAAGCAGCACCGGAATTGTACGAAGTAACGTTCTCATTGCGTTTCTCCTCGAAACTAGCGAATGTGTAGATTGCCCCAGGCAAAATGCCTGTAGAGACCATAATACGCTGCGCGTGCTTCCCGCCGCAGTCCACGCATTGTAGCGCGCTTTTGTTGAATTGCAAAGTGTCGTGTTTTTGGGTTTGCGCCAGGCTATCTGGTGCAGGGGCGAACCAGGGACTCGCCCAGATGAGTGGAAATTTTGCAGCAACGGGCGTTTCGGCGATACGCCCCCTATACCGCGGCGAATTGTGGAGGGGCGCCCGGGGACCGAGGGGGGATTCTTACAGCGACGCGCGCAATGTCGCCGAATCCATGCGCCTCCAGGAACAGAATCCGGTGTCGTCACGCAATCGCGCAGTTTCCAACCAGCCCCGCCGCGTTACTGGTGGCTCGCTGTGTTCGGAATCGGCAAGTATGCGAAGACTTGTGCCTGGCAGCGCCTGCTGGATCCGCAGTGCCAGCTCGAGGTTGTTCAAAACATCGCCACTGGCCAGTTGATACAGCGGGTGATTCAGTTTCTCTGCCGCCAGCAGCGCCACCAACGCCCGTCCAATATCTGGCGCATACGTCCATTCTCGCGATTCTTGAGGGCGTGGCAGGGCGATCTCGCCGCTCGTCGATGCTTGATGCAACAGTCGCGCAACCAGGCTCAGCCGCGGGCGAGTCGGTCGCATCGTCTCGTGCGGTCCATAAATCGCGCCCAGTCGCGCGCACAGCACATCGCGCCCACTCTCGCGCAGGGTTGCCGCTGTCGCTTCCATTTGCGCTTTTGCCACGCCATAGGCTCCCTGCGGATTCGGCGGACGGTCGGGGCTGATCGGCATGGCGGACGTGGCCTGGAACAGCGCATCGGAGCTGAGACAGATGACACGCGCGATTGCCTGCTTTTGAGCATATGCCAACGTGGCAGACAAGGTCTCGTTATTGGCGCGCAGTTGCGACTCGGGCGGCGTATCGAGCGCGTCGGTGATGAAGGCAGCATGCACCAGCGCCTGTGCCCGGAGTGGCGGCATTTGCCTGCAATCGGCTGTGATAGTCTGCAAGCTTGGCGCAACGAACTTGTCAAAGTGGCGGTCGATGGCATAGAGGTCTGCGCCGGCAGCCAGCAGGGCCGCAGCGATGTTGCGCCCCAGGAAGCCACCCGCGCCCGTCACAAGAATTGTTTGCCCTGCCAGCGGTCGCTGTGTCATAATTGCGCCTGGACTAGGATAGGCGATGAGGGATAGCACAAAGTCAAGTTCGCCGCAATAGGAGGAGCAGCCTGTGCAGCCAAATTGGGTGCTGAAAGAAGACGAAGCCATCGAACTGCTGGCGCTGCTCATCACCTCGGCGCGCATCCAAATGGACGAGCCAGCGCATTATGGTCCGCTGCGCCTGCTGACCGCCACCGAACGCCTGAGCAGCCTTATTGAAGCGCGCAGCTCGCAGAAGTCACGCGGCTTTTTGCAAGACAATATCGAGCGCATCCCCGAAATGCACATGCTGATGTCGGATGTGGAAGCCTATACCGAGGGGCTGGATGCCTTGTGTCGGGCGGTGGCGGAATGTTTGCTGCGGCACAGCGCGCTGGAGAACGAGTCATGAGCGAGGCGCTGCGCAATATCAAAACGCGGCGAGTCGTGCGCGAGATGAGCGGCGAGGCAGTCGAACGCGAGCAGATTGAAGCCATTCTGGAGGCAGCTCGCTGGGCGCCCAGCGGCGGCAATCTGCGCCCCAACCGCTATATCGTCATTGAAGATGAAGAGACTCGGCGTCTGCTGCGGCTGGTCGCGCCCGGCATGTTTCAGCGCGCGCCAGTCTTGATATTGATCTGCACGAACTGGCAGGTGGTGGCGCAGCATCACTTGCCCGCGCAGGACCGCGCTTTGCTGATCGATATCGGCACAGCGGCGCAAACCATGATGCTAGCGGCGCATGCGCTGGGATTGGCGTCGGGGCCTGTGACTTCGTACAGCAAAGAGGCGGTGCGCGTCATTCTCAATCTGCCCGCGCATTATTCGCCAGAGATGTTCATCTGCATCGGTCATAAAGCCGAAACGGCGCGTCCCGGCATGCGCGCCTGGCAGCCTATCACCTGGCGCGACCTCACGCACTGGGAGCGCTTTGCGACATAAAGATGCCTGTTGGGATTGGCTCGCAATCCAGACTTCACCAGACTTCAATAGTAGGGGCGATTTCGCGCGGGACTAGCTAGCCTTCCAGCCTTGAAGGGGATGGTTCCGGGGGAATGTGGGGCATTTTTCGCCGCCGAGCCCGAACCACTGTCAGCGTCTCGCGCAGACTCCAGCCAGCCACCGCCGCAAAGGACAGCGCATACACCAGCAGATAAGGCGCCAACTGCGGCTGCAATCCCCAAGCCAGCACAGCCGCCCACAGCGCATAGGCCATCAGCGCCAGTTCCAGCCATAGCATGGGCGAAAGCGAAAGCGCATAGGCATTGCGCGCCCAATCTCGCGCGAATTTGGGTGTGCGTTGGAAGTCGCCGTGCCTGCCCAGCAACGTGCCCAGCACAGCCAGGCTGTTGCAAAGCGACATGCCACTGCCCAGCAGCAGCAGCGCGGGAAAGGCGCTCAAACCACGCAGCCAGTCGTCATACAGACGCATTTGCCCGGCTGCATACATCAGCGGCGGCGCAAGTGCCAACAACCCCAGCGGCGCCAGCGGCAATCCGCCCAGCGCATCTGCCAGCAGCAAAGGCGGCGTCAGCAGCAGCAGCAGCAGCATCAACAGCGGCGGCAGGTATTGGCACAAATGCTGCACCGCCATGATCTTCTGCGCGGCGCTCAAGTTGGAAGCCAGCAGGGGACGCGCCAGCTTGCGCAGGCATTGCGTATTGCCGCTCGCCCAGCGCGCCTGCTGTTGTTTGTAGGCTGCCAGTTGCGGCGGAATCTCGCCCGGCGCCTCGACATCTGGCAAGAATAGCGAAGTCCAGCCAGCCATCTGGGCGCGGTAGCTCAGGTCGAGGTCTTCGGTGAGCGTGTCGGCCGACCAGCCGCCGGCTTCTTCGATGCAGCGCCGCCGCCAGATGCCGCCCGTGCCATTAAAAGGCACCAGCCAGCCGCTGCGGTTGCGCGCCGCCTGTTCCACCACAAAATGCGTGTCGATGCTCAGCTTCTGCGCGCGTGTCAGGCTGTTTTCCTCGGCGTTGAGGTGTCCCCAGCGGCTCTGCACAATGCCGAGTGCGGGGTCGGCCACCAGGTGCGGCAGGGTGCGCCTCAAAAAGTCGGGTGGGGGAATAAAATCGGCATCGAAAATGGCGATGTAGTCGTCGGACGTGTCTTGCATGCCCTGTGCCAAAGCGCCCGCTTTGAAACCGGCGCGCTCGGCTCGGCGGATGTGCTGGACACGAAAGCCTGCTTCTCCCAGCGCTGCCAGTTTCCGCGACACCAGATGGACAGTGCGGTCGGTAGAGTCGTCAAGCGCCTGGATCAGCAGTTTGTCGCGCGGGTAGTCCAGAGCGGCGATGGCATCAATCAAGCGCAGGGCGACATTGGCTTCGTTGTAGAGCGGCAGTTGCACGGTGATGGCCGGCAGGTCGCTATCGGGCAAAGTAACTGGATCAGCGGGAGATGCGGCGCGAGTCCGCCAGTAGCGCCACAAGAGAAGCGCTTGCCCAGCCGTGTACATGCCCAGCGCCAACGCGCAAAGCACATAAAGCGTAGTCAGCAGAGAAATCATCGTCGGCATTCTAAAAGCGCGGGGACAAACTGGCAAGGTGTATCAGTCCGTGCAAAACCTGGGCACGAAGATACAAAGTCTTTGCCACAAAGAAATTGAGGCACAGAGATTATTATGCTGTGTAGGGGCGAGCAATTGGGTCGCTTGCGAAGCCAGGAACTTGTCGATAGAGTATGAATAGTGCAAATGTGCTAGGAAGCGCGCTATGGACAGGCACTTGTTTTATGCTGGCGACAACCTCGAGGGGCTGGAGTTGCTCAAGCGGCGGGGGCTGCGAGCCGACCTGGTATACATTGATCCGCCTTTTGCGACTGGCAATGATTTTCTGATTGGTGAAAGGCGCGCCAACACAATCAGCGGCAGTGGCGCGATTGCCTATTCCGACCGCAGAAAAGGCAGAGAATACCTTGACGTGCTGAAGCATCAGCTACGAGCCGTAAAAGAAGTGATGTCTGCCGCTGGTTCAATCTATGTGCATATCGGCATGGCGGTCGAGCATCGCGTGCGGTTGCTGCTGGACGAAGTGTTTGGCGCTCACAATTTTCGCAACAGCATCACACGGATCAAATGCAATCCCAAGAACTTCCACCGAAACTCCTATGGCAATATCAAGGACACGATTCTCTTCTATTCGCTATCGCCAAAGACTCTAACCTGGCATCCGCAGCGGGAGGCGCTGAGTGAGGGCGATATTGAGCGGCTCTATCCTCTGGTAGACGAGTTGGGCAGGCGCTACACAACCACGCCGCTGCATGCGCCAGGCGTGACGAGAAATGGAAAAACTGGGCAAGCATGGCGTGGCATGAATCCGCCCGAAGGCCGCCACTGGCGCTATGCTCCTGACAAGTTGGACGACCTGGATGCGCAGGGTCGCATCGCCTGGAGCTCGACAGGCAATCCGCGGCTCATCAAATATGCAGAGTTTGCAAAGGGCAAGCTGCCGCAAGATGTATGGGAATACAAAGACCCGCAAAATCCGCTTTATCCCACGCAGAAGAATGCCGATATGCTCGAGCGAATCATTTTGACTTCGTCTGATCCAGGCGACACGGTCTTGGATTGCTTTGCCGGCAGTGGCGAGACCTTGCTGCAAGCGCACAGGCTGGGCAGGCGCTTCGTTGGCATGGACAATTCTGCTGCGGCGCAGGCAGTCATCCGGGCGCGGATACAGGCTATCAATACGGAATGGATCACTCAGGATGACAACACTAGACTTCGAGTATGTAGAGCGGCAGGTCAATCGCGAAAACTTGCTCGCAGTAAAACGGGAAGTCACTGAGCGGTCACCGCGGCTACGCAGGCGAATTCTGCACTTTTCAAACTGGTTGATGGCGCATATTACGACGAATACCGTATCAGCCAGCTCCAGAATCTCATCCGGCTTCAGCCACCTCGCAGTTATGTCGCCAGCGTCAACTCCTTGCAGAATAGGGAGTGGCGAATGTTGTGGTTAAAGACACCCCCCTCAGTCCCCCCGAAAAGTCGGGGGGAGGCAACGGCGCGCGCGGATTTCTACGCATGTCGGGGGATGGGGAAAGTCCCCACATACACGAAAATAGACACTCCCCAGAATATGCTGCACACCTTGGCTCGGGAATAGTGGCGGGCGACACAAGTATCGCGCCTGCAATGCCCCTCTGCATCTCCCCGCTACTCGATATTCGCATGACGCGCATTCATGTCGCGTTCATCCACGCCCAGCGCTTCTTTCAGCCGTATCACCAGCAGATCGCAGGTCAAGCCCAGGCAGTGCTCAAAGAGCGCGCCCATCACCAAGACAGACTCGTCGCCGCTGCCACCGTTGGCTTTGAAATTGGTGGCGGGGATGTACACCAGGCTATCCACCGCGTGCGCAATGGGCGAATCCAGATTGCCGCAAATCGCCGCCAGACTCAGGCCTGTGCCCGCCAGCGATTCGACTGCGCCGACGAGACTGCGCGTGCGTCCCGATGAAGAGCCGACCAACAGCAAATCTCCCCTGCCGATGGCTGGCGCGGTGACATCATCGACCACATGCACAGCCAGCCCCAGGTGCATCAGCCGCATGGCAAAGGCGCGCATCTGCAGACCAGTGCGTCCCTTGCCCGCGATGAACACCCGCCGCGCCGACAAAATCGCTCGCTGCAGCGCATCAATCTGCGCCGGATCGACTCGCTTCAATGCCCCGCCGATATCCGCGAGGATGGCGTCAATCAACTCGGCTGTGCTCATGGTTGCGAATCCTCTCGGCGAATCGTCTGGCCATTGTCGCTGGATCGCTGGTCCTGGTGATGGCGCCACCGACGATGATGATCTGCGGCAGACAGGGCAAGATCTGCGGAAGCGCGTCCAGTGTAAGGCCGCCGGCGATAGCCAGCTGCGCCTCGGGCAGTTGCCTGTGCAGCTCTGCCAACAGGGCATACGGAGCGGCTTGTGATGCTTGCAGGTCTTGCGCGCGGTGCAGGCAGAGCGCATCGCAGCCCAAGGCCAGCAGCCGCCGTCCGCGCATGAGCGGATCCGCCACTTGCATCATGTCCGCCATCACGCGTTTGCCATGTGTCCGTGCAGCCTGCGCGGCGCCGGCAATGGTGGCATCGTTCGCCAGCCCCAGCACTGTGACGAAATCGGCGCCAGCAGCGAAGGCGATATCCGCTTCCAGGTCGCCGGCGTCCATGATTTTCAGGTCGGCGAGCAGGGTCAGCGCCGGATACAAAGCGCGGATTTTCCGCACAGCGCGCATGCCTTCGCGGTAGATCAGCGGCGTGCCCACCTCGGCGATATCAATATGCGGACGCGTCTCTGCCAGAATATCCAGCGCTGCGGAGAGTTCACCATCCAGCGCAAGCTGCAGTTTGAGCATGGTCGAGATTCCTGTTTCTTGCAACGCTAGTGTATCGGCAGTTTGTGCGGGCTGCTGCTGTGGCGCAGAGCAATCGGGCGCGCCAAATTCTGGGCATATGAGATCCAAGCCCCATCCCCGACAAGCAGTGTTTACGCTGTACGCCACTTCCTGTGTCTACAGGAAGAAAGCCCCGCCCTCATTTTGGGGGAGAGGTTTGGCTGGGGGCAGCGGGCGACCCATCGGCTCGCTCCAACTTCGCAAGCTGTCCGCTCTGTGGTTACAATACGCACCCAGACTCGAATCAGGGAGGCGCGCATGCCAGCCAAGATTGTCGTCGCGGGCAGTTTCAACACCGACTTGACCTCGTATATGCAGCGCATGCCACGCCCCGGCGAGACTGTGCATGGCGAGCGCTTCGTCACCGGCGCGGGCGGCAAAGGCAGCAACCAGGCAGTCGCAGCAGCGCGGCTTGGCGCGGATGTCACGTTCATCGGGCGGCTGGGCAAGGATGTCTTTGCCGAGCTGGCCTACGAGATCTGGGATGCCGAGGGCGTCAACCGCGATTATGTGGCGCAAGATGACGAAGTGGCCACCGGAGTCGCGCCGATTTTGGTCGATAGCAGCGGCGAAAACTCTATCGTGGTCGTGCTGGGGGCGAATCTGCGCGTGCAACCAGCCGATATAGACGCAGCGCGCGACAAAATCGCTGAAGCCGACATCTTGATCGTGCAGCTGGAGATCAACCTGGATATGGTGACCTATGCGCTGCAGGTGGCGAAGGCGGAAGGCCTAACCACTATTCTTAATCCCGCGCCGGCCGCTGCCTTGCCCGCCGAGACCCTGGCGCTCGCGGATTATCTCACGCCCAACCAGACAGAACTGGAAGCGCTGGGGGTTGGCGGGGCTGTCGTCGAGGCGGCGCGCTCTTTGTTGACTCGCGACGATCAGACGGCGGTGGTTACCCTGGGCTCGGCTGGCGCGCAAATCGTGAGCGGCGCAGAAACGGCGCTTGTGCGCAGCTTTGATGTGGATGTGGTAGATACGACTGGCGCGGGCGATGCTTTTACTGCCGGGCTGGCGGTGGCGCTGGCAGAAGGCGCAGGGCTGGCAGCGGCTGTGCGCTTTGCCAACGCCTCGGCGGCGCTGTGCGTGACCAAGCCTGGCACTGCTCGCAGCACGCCATATCGCCACGAAGTCGATGCGCTGCTAGCAGCAGAATAATGCCACGCGTACTTTGTCCCCGACTTTTCGGGGGGAACCGAGGGGAGTGCGGGCGACCCAATGGCTCGCCCCTACAGAAACCGCGGGGGTCAGAGAGGAAAACGGGATATGGCCAGCAATCTATGCGGCAAAGTCGTCATTATCACCGGCGCGAGCAGTGGCATCGGCGCGGCGCTGGCACGAGCCTTGTCCGGGGCGGGCTGTCGCTTGACGTTGGCGGCGCGTTCACTGGACAAATTGCAGGCCCTGGCGGAGGAATTGCCTGGCGAGACGCTGGTCCTTCGCGCCGATATGCTGCAAGCACCCGATATCGAGAATATGGTGAGACGCACCCAAGAACGATTCGGCGCTGTAGATGTACTCTGCGCCAACGCCGGCATCTTCATCCAGGGCGACTTCGCCGATTATGACATGGACGCCGTGAGCGACATGCTGCGCATCAATATCGAGGGGGTGCTGCGCTGCGCCCACGCCGTCATCCCCATCATGCGCGATCAGTCCAGCGGCGATATCCTCGTCACCAGTTCCATCGCCGGGCATGCCGAGCTGCATCGCGGTCCAGCCTACGGCGCGACCAAACACGCCATAGAAACCATCGTCAACACGTTGCGGCGACAATTGGCGGGCTCGGGCATCCGCGTGATGTCTCTGGCCCCGGGCAAAGTGGCAAACGAGCTGTGGGGTTATGAAGACGCGGCAGAAATCGAGCGGCTGTCGGTGGCTGAGGGCGGCTGGCTGCGCTCGGACGATGTGGCGGCGGCGGGATTGTTCATGCTCAGCCGTCCCCGCCATGTGACCGTGCGCACCGTGGTGATGGTGCCGCGTCATCAAGAAGCCTGATGACAAAAACGGCTGTGGTTACGCTGGGGCTGGAAGTCTTTCTGCGTGAGCGCCTCGATCTGGTTGCTGGCAAGCGAGCGGCGCTCTTGGCTTGTCCCAGCAGCATCGACAGCCAGTTGCGCAGCAGCCTGGAACGTCTGCGCGCCGAGCCCGCCGTCAATTTGGTCGCGCTCTTTGGTCCCGAGCATGGCCTGCGCGGCGATGCCCAAGCGGGCAGTCCTGTGCAAAATGCTCGCGACTCGCTCACGAGCCTGCCTGTGCACAGCCTGTATGGAACGACGCACAAGCCCAGTCCCGAAATGCTGCGCGGCATTGATGTCATACTCATCGACCTGCCCGATGGCGGCGTGCGCTTCTATACCTACCTGGCTACGGCGCTGAATGTCCTGCGGGCAGCGGCGGATGCTGGAATCGAGGTTGTGCTGCTGGATCGTCCAGCGCCCCTGGGTGGCGCGCGCGTTGAAGGACCTCTCCTGCGCAGAGCCTGGCGCTCTTTCGTCGGCCCCTTCGAGCTGCCCGTCCGTTATGGCATGACCATGGGCGAGGTGGCGCAACTGGTCAACGCGGCAGAGATTGGCTGCGCCCTGACGATTGTGCCCATGCGCGGCTGGCGGCGGGATATGAGCTACGCTGACACCGGGCTGCCATTTGTGCCCTCATCGCCCAATCTGCCCACGTTGGAAGCCATGCTGCTGTACCCCGGCGCCTGCCTGGTCGAAGGCACGAATTTGTCCGAGGCGCGCGGCACGACCAAGCCTTTTGAATACTTCGGCGCGCCCTGGATTAACGCCGAAACGTTGGCTGTAGCGCTGAATGGGCTGGGTTTGGCCGGTCTGCGCTTCCGTCCCGTCTACTTCGTGCCCACCTTCAGCAAGCATCAAGGCGAGCTTTGCGCTGGCGTGCAGATCTACATGCTCGACCGCGAAGCCTGTCAGCCAGTCGCCGCCATGCTGCAGGTGCTTGCTGCGATCAAAATGCGTTATGCGGATGACTTTGCCTGGCGCGAATCTTGGCAAGCCGCCGCGCCACCGCCCATCGACTTGCTCTATGGCAGTGACGATTTGCGGCTCGCCATCGACGCGGGGCGGCCTGTGGACGAGTTGATCGCTGGCTGGGCAGATGACCTGCGCGCATTCGAGGCGCTGTGGGCGCAGCATTTGCTGTATTGAGGATGGGTAGGGAAAGTAATCAAAGTCAGCTGGCAACAGAAACGGCCTCTAGGTGTTATACCTGCGCACAAGTCCCGGTTCGCTGTGATAGTCTTCTGGTAGCGCCACGCGACTTAGATAGAATGCGAAACGGCTACTGAGATGCTCGAGGTAAGGGCTACGCAGTCGGCAGCGTCTGTGCGTCTCGCCGAGTTCAATCCGTTTGTAGAGTTCGCCAGTTGGCACAGAAAAGTATCGTTTGAAGTCGATGACAAGTTCATCGATTCCCTGTTCTTGCAGGTCGAGACTACTCTCCACTTTGGAAAAGAATTGATAGCGTTCATCTTTGTTTTGCTTGACTCTGCGCCAGATTCTAGATTTGTCGGTGTTTTTGGAACCGTCGACAGCGATGATTTGCCTTGCTGCGGAGATGGCAGGCATCGCTTCGCACAAGAGAATGCTGGGTATCGTTCTGTCACGCGCATCGGGCTTCGTTCTCGAATTGAAGTCCCAGTCGAGGTCGCAATCTTGCGAAAGAACATAGGCAAAAGCGTGATTGCGCCGTATGGCACGGGGCGATTCTTGAGCGATGGTGTGCAATTCTACGAACAACTGTACAACATTGGACAGCAATTCACCTTGCCGCAAAGCCGACTCGGGCACGGATTTGGCGTAGATCATACGCGCTCAGCGGTTTCCTCATATTCGTCCCAGTCGATTTGCCACGCCGGAGCAGGTTCGTTGCCGGTAACTGTCACGGAAACTGGAGTCAGCTTTACACCGCTGTCAGCGCCTTTGCCTCGGGTGGCATAGGCCTGCAAGTTGCGAATGTCATTGCAAGTCCCAAGCAAATCGCCAAACCCCCACTTGGGCAGCGTAGGCAGTTCCATGCCCAGTTCAAATGCGCCGTCCAACCTGTCTCGGTCTATGAATCGCATAGCGATCAAAGCCAGCGCCGCGCGTTTCGTTATGTCTTCCAATTCGCGATTCAAGCCGAGCAATTGCGAGCGATGACCCAAGATGATCAGATAACGAAATAGCAGGCTTTCCAGCGAATCCGCTATGTCAATAATTTGCCGATCCGCCTCTGTCGTCATCAAGTCGGCGCTGGTGGCAATCGTTTGATCATGTGGCTGGCTCTGGACCCATGGCCGTGTGTAAGGGATCAAGGATGCACCAGCGGAAGAAGTTTCTGTTGAGTATGTTGAATTCACTTGCGCGGCTAATGACATTGTTGACCTCCGCAGGAACTTCGTCGCTTGTAAACAAGTCATTATCTAGCAAAAACACCAAGTCGCTGTCTTGCGATTCGCTGGCGTGGGCTAGCCCATGACTAACGCGGATAAAGTCGCCGGCCGCGTTCATGCTTAGGGAAAATACGCCATTCTGCTCCACGATCTCAGGCTCGTAGTCAGGAAGTCCCAGTGGTCCCAGTACCTGCGGCGCAATCAAGTCCCGCCAAGGCACATTCGCAAGCTCCATTGCATTTCGGTCTATAGCATTCTGATACCGCAAACCCAGCCTGCTGATAGAGTCGGGCGCATAAACCGAAATGAGCGCATGAACCATTTTTTCCAAATGCTCACGAAAGTCTTCCCACCGTCGGTATGTCCGCGTCTGTAGAGCCACAAAATCTCGCGCTAAAGTGATAGTCCAGTTCTTGTCTTTGCTCAAGAATTGATATCTTCGTCTATCTGAAGCAATCAGCACTTGTCTCAGATCTTGTGGGATCAACTCCGCTATAGCAGGAGGCAATGGAATATCATCGCTTTCCGCTGCCGCTTGAAACAGCGGAAAGTCACTGCGTATTTTATCCTGAAAGGCGGCGGGCAGAGCCGATTCTATCGACAGTATCGGCGGAAACATGAGTTGGCAGATAACCGACTGCAAGGGATTATTGCGATAGATCACCCGCTCGACGTCAGAAAACAAGTTCTGGAAGTGCAATGATTTGCCTCACTATGGCGATTGATACGAGTATACACACGCTATGTAATTTGCGCATTAGAGATTTTAAGTTAGTCAAAACTCACCGTCTCCGCATGATATCCTCAGCCAGGGTCAGCAGTTCGTCGCGGCGGCTCGCATCCACATCACGGCTTTCGAAGTAGCGCGCGAGCAACTGCAGCGGACTGAGTTCTTCTGCGCTTTTGCCCAGCCGGGCGCGCGTGCTCCGCTCTATATCTTTGCGCAAGCCCGCCATGTGAAAAAGGCCCGACCGTCGCAGCGCCCGATGAATCTGCCCTTCGTTCAGCAGCGTCTCGCTTTCGGGAGTCAGCGCAATGTGCAGCCGCAGCACAGCATCGCGCAACTCTTGCGCTTCCAGCGCTGCCAGCACAGACTGGGTCGGGTCGAGGCTATCGCGGCAATCGACCTCGATAGTCAGCAGCTTGCGCGCATTCAGTTGCACGAATTGCCAGTCGGCCCGCCCGCGCCGCAGCTCTACCCAGCAGAAGCCCTTGGCCGCGCCTTCTTCGCCAAAGTCGATGCGCTCGATGCTGCCGCTATAGACCACTGGCGGCCAGTCGGCCTGCCCATGAGTCAGATTCTGGTGCTGATGGATATGCCCCAGCGCGACATAATCCCAGCCCGCATCGGCAATGCAGTCCAGCCCCACCGCCACATCGCGCCCCAGCATGACGCCGCGTTCGCTGCCCCACATTGCGCCTTCCAGCGAAAAATGCCCAGCCAGGAGCTTTGGCGCATCGTCATTTGCCAAAGTCTGTGCTTGCTGCGCCAGCGCTGTCAATTGCTCGATCAGCGCCAGCTTCAGGGCTTCGTCCTGTTCGGCAATAGTCAGACCGCGCATGTCCTCATGTGCCAGCAGCCGCGCGCGCATGGGATAAGGCGCTGCGCCCAGCACGATATCGCCGCGCCGGGTGCCGATGCGCCGCGTCTCATAATCCTGCGCCACCCAGATGCCAGCCAGCGCCAGTGTGTCAAATATCTCGATGCTGGAGGCTTTGGCGGCATTCAAGGGCAGGTCGTGATTGCCCGCCAGCAGCAGAGTCGGCGCAAGCTGCGATAGCCGCAAGACTCGCTCGGCGAATTCGCGCTGGATGGTCGGGTTGGGGCTGCGCGTGCGGAAGGCATCGCCAGCAAAAACAACCAGATCCACCTCGCGGGCTTCGGCAAAGTCGATCATGTCGTCCAGCCGCGCCAGAAAGTCGACGATGCGGCTGCTGATGCCATGCTGGGGGTCGGTCTTGCCGAAGTTGGCCATGCCGACATGCACATCGGCGAAATGCAAAACGCGAATAGGCGGCTTCATGCGCCGCGCTCACTCGCCCAGGCGGTGATCTTCGTCACCCGTGCCGACAGGCTCGTTGGTGGTGGTAACGCTGGTCCATTGCGGATGGTCGCCGCGCAGATGTCCAAAGATGGGTTTTTCATTGCGCAGGATATCGACGAAGGCGTGGATATCGCTGATTACCATGAAGATCGAGCCGCGCCGATTGGCGACATCGACCTGCGGGGCGGGCACAGGGCTATCGGGCGCGAGGAAATAAACATCCAGGCGATACTCTTGCTGGTCACTCGTGCCAGCGCCGCTGCAGCGCACCAAGCCGCGGATGCGCGCCTGCACCTCGCCGAAGTCGCGCACTTCCAGCTGCCGCCAGATGACCATGTACCGCTTGATTTCAAAGACCGCCACGCGCTGGTCTACCATCGCAATCGTCCTGAGGTTTCGTTTTGAACCTGCCGCTGCATTCTAGCACTGTCGGCGCGAATCTGCTGCGCGCTGTGCTACACTACCGCACAGCAAACAAAATACGCACAATGTTCAGCGAGGACTTTCTTATGCAAGTCGCAGACACAGCCGCGCGCGCTTACGAACAAGTTCTTGTCAGCGTCGAGCAGTACAAAGCCTTCCGCCGCGATGGATTTCTGCATGTGCCAGGACTAATCGCAGGAGACGAGGTGGCGCAGCTGGCGCGCTTCACCGAAGACATGATGGCCGGTCGCTGTCGCCTGCCCGGCATCCCCGCCCCGCCCGCCGACCTGGCCGAAGCAGAACGGCGCCATTTCTACGAGCGCATCCATATGCCGCATCGCAGCTGCGAACTCGCCGAACGTTTCCTGCTGCATCCGCGCGTGGTTGATGTGCTGGAAGCGTTGATTGGTCCCGATGTGCTGGCGCTGCAAACCATGCTCTTTTTCAAGCAGCCGGGCCAAGCCGGGCAGGGCTTTCATCAAGATTCTTATTATATCCCCACCCAGCCCGACAGCTTAATTGGCGCCTGGATCGCCATTGACGCCGCCACCGAAGAAAACGGCTGCCTGTGGATGACGCCTGGCTCCCAATTCGAGCCGATTTATCCTGACTGCGATGGCGCGTCTGAACAAGGCGACACCTTGCTGGACGATATCCCCGCCATCCAGTCCGCCAGCCACCCCGATCCCGATGTCAACACCTTGGCGCAAATCGCCCTGCGCTATGGCAAGGAAATCCCCGTGCCCGCCCAACCCGGCGATGTCATATTCTTCGGCGGGCATATCTTCCATCGCTCGCACCGCAACCATGCCGATGTGTCTCGCCGCGCATTTGTGAGCCACTATTGCAACGCTCGCTCGCGCGTGCCCTGGAATCATGGCATTCCCTACACGGGCGAATACGAAGGCGCTGCCGCCAATCATGTGCACATCCTGGCGCGTGGCACGACTCACCTGCCCTATGCCCAACCGGCTTTTGGCAGTCCCTGCGCCGCCAATATGCCCGGGCTTTATGGCGAACGTTTTGATGACCAGCGAACACGCTCGATGATGGGCGATGGCAACGGCTTTATGGTGCTGGTGCCGCACGATGCAGCCACTCACGACCACTAGCGGGAGCGACAGTCATGATCTTTGATAGTCCCTATGCCCTTTCCGATGGCCAGGTGGCTGCCTACCAGCGCGATGGCCATATCCTGCTGGATGATGTGCTTCCCGCGCAGCATATCGAGCCTTATCACGAGGCAATCGTGCAGACGGTCGCCCGGCGCAACACAGAAACGCGCGCGCTGAAAGACCGCGATACCTATGGCATGGCTTTCTTGCAGACGACGAACTTGTGGGAGCACAGCGCAGTCGTCAAGGAATACGTGATGGCGCGGCGTTTCGCTGGCATCGCGGCGCGGCTGATGGGTGTGCGGCGCGTGCGGCTCTATCATGACCAGGCGCTATTCAAAGAAGCGGGCGGCGGCCTCACGCCCTGGCACCAAGACCAGCATTATTGGCCCCTCGCCACCGACAAGACCACCACCATGTGGATGACGCTGGCGGATATCCGTGCCGAAATGGGCACCCTGCGCTTCGCATCGGGCTCGCATGCCGATGGTTACCTGGGCGACATCCCGATATCGGACGAATCCGAGTCGCAGCTGCGCGAATTTGTGCACGAGCGCGGCTTCACGCTGCAGCAGGCAGACGCCATGCGCGCCGGCAGCGCCACTTTTCACAGCGGCTGGACCCTGCATTCCGCACCGCCCAATGGTTCGGACTCCCTGCGCCCCGCCATGACCGTCATCTATTATGCCGATGGCACGTTGGTGGGCGAGCTGGACAACAAGAATCGGCTGGGAGATCGCGACCGCTGGCTGCCTGGCACGCAGCCCGGCGAACTGGCGGCATCGCATTTGAATCCCACGCTGGGCTGATGCGCGGTCTAGCTGCAAGCGAGCTAAACGCATTTTTTTCACCACAGAGGCACTGAGGGCACAGAGGAAATCCCTGGTGTTCGTTGTCTCTGCTCGTAAATTGTTGTGCTCTTAGCACCGTGCTGAATCCCGCAGGTTGCGCCTCCCCCCGACTTTTCGGGGGGACCGAGGGGGGTCAAATCGCGCTTGAACTCCCCGCGCAGATTGACTATGCTGGCGCGCATGCCCAACTTCATCATCGCCCACGACCTCGGCACGACTGGCAACAAAGCCACGCTCTACGACCGCGAAGGAAGGCTGGCAGGCGCGGCATTCCATGCCTACGACACCGAATATGCCCACACTGGCTGGGCAGAACAGAACCCGCAGGACTGGTGGCGGGCCGTCTGCTCGTCCACGCGCCAGTTGCTGGCTGAAACGCGGGTGCCCGCGGACGACATCGCCTGCATCACTTTCAGCGGGCAGATGATGGGCGCAGTCCCGCTGGACAAGCAAGCGCGCCCACTGCGCAACGCCATTATCTGGGCGGATCAACGCGCCCTTGCACAAGAACGGGCAATCGGCGGAGTCGTCAGTTTTGATGACATGTACCAGATCAGCGGGCATCGCCTCAGCGCATCCTATTCGCTGGCGAAGATACTCTGGCTGCGCGACAACCAACCCGATATCTATGCCCAAACGCACAAATTCATGCAGGCCAAAGATGCCATCGTAGCGCGCTTGACCGGCGAATTCGTCACCGAGCCCTCCGACGCCTCCAGCACGAACCTCTATGACTTGCGGCGCGGCGAGTGGTCGGCGCAGATCATTGATGCTGTGCAGCTGGATGCGGACAAACTGCCGCAGTTGCGCCAGTCGACCGATGTGGTTGGCGCGGTGCGTGCCGATGTGGCGGACGAAGTCGGCGTATTGGCTGGCACGCCGGTTGTCATCGGCGGCGGCGATGGGGCTTGCGCGGCGGCCGGGGCCGGCGTCGTCAGCGAAGGCAGCGCCTACAATTATGTCGGTTCATCTTCGTGGATCGCCATCAGCACGCCAGCGCCAATCTATGATCCTGCCCACCGCACCTTCACATTTGGGCATGTCATCCCCGATATGTTCATGCCCACTGGCACCATGCAGGCGGCCGGCGCGAGCTACCAATGGACGCGCGACCAGCTGGCAAGCCTGGAAGCCGAAACAGCCGAGCGCCTGGGCATCAACGTTTATGAGCTGATGAACTTGCAGATCGAGAAAATTCTGCCCGGCGCAGAAGGGCTCTTCTTCTTGCCCTACCTGCTGGGCGAACGCAGTCCGCGCTGGAATCCGCATGCCCGCGGCGCATTCATCGGGCTGACGATCCGGCATACGCGCGCGCATATGCTGCGGGCGGTGCTGGAAGGCGTTACCTTGAATCTGCGTGTGATATTGGACGCCTTCCGCGCGCAAGGCACACAGATCGATGCCATGCGGCTCATTGGCGGCGGCGCCAGCGGACGAGTCTGGAATCAGATCATGGCCGATATCTATGGCCTGCCCGTGAAGCGCTTGAGCATCCTGGAAGAAGCGACATCCATGGGCGCGGCGCTGGTGGGTGGCGTGGGCGTTGGCATGTACGCCGGCTTCGAGATGAGCGAGCAGATGAATCGGGTGGCTGCCACCATCCCGCCCGAACCTTCCAACCAGGCGCTCTACGAAAAGATGCTGCCCCTCTTCGACCGCCTCTATGCGTCGTTTGCGCCTGTATTTGACGAGATTGCCGAGCTATAGAGCGTTCAGCGCAGAAGAAGATAGATGTTAAAACGAGGGACCGAGAGGGAAAGACCGTGACCGCGCAATTCCTCTTCATCGGCGTCAGCACGGGCGCCTCGTCTATCCGACGCATCTTCCCGCGCTGGATGCAGTTGCTGGGCTTGGATGCCGAGCTGGTAGGCCTAGATCTGCCATTGCGCGCGCCAGCCGCGACTTATCGTGAAATCGCTGCGCGCATCATCGAAGATCGGCGCATCAAAGGCGCGTTGATCACCGCACACAAAATCGACTTTCTGCGCGCTTGTCACGATCTGCTTGACTGGCTCGATCCCTACGCCGAGATCTGCGCGGAAGTGTCTTGCCTGGTCAAGCGCGCTGGGCGGCTGCTGGGCTATGCCAAAGACCCGCTGTCATCGGCGCTGGCATTGCAGCGATTCCTGCCCGAACAGCACTGGACTAGCGAGCGCGATGTGCTGTGTTTGGGCGCTGGCGGGGCAGCGATCGCCATCAGCGTCTGCCTGGCACAGCGCGCGGAAGAACAGGGCGGGCCACGCCGCTTTGTGCTGACGGATATCTTGCCAGAGCGCCTGGACTCGATCCGCCAGGTGCATGCGCGGCTCGATACATCCGTGCAATTCTCGTATCCGCTCTGCCACAGCGCGACCGACAATGACGCCCTGCTGCGCGGTCTGCCGCCGGGTTCGCTGGTCATCAATGCGACCGGGCTGGGCAAAGACGCGCCTGGCTCGCCCCTGACCGATGACGCGCGCTTCCCGCAAGACGGATTGGTGTGGGAGCTGAATTATCGCGGCGAGCGGGATTTTATGCGCCAGGCAAGGGCGCAGGCAGACCAAAAGCAACTGCACATTGAAGATGGCTGGGCTTACTTCTTGCATGGCTGGACGGAAGTGGTCGCCGAGGTGTTTGGCCTGGCGCTGGACGATGCGCTCTTCGCGCGGCTGGCTGCTGCGGCTGCTTAAGCCCCTGCATCCCCCTTGTCCTCTGTGGTTGGATCTTTTCTTTGCGGTTACAATTCGCGCATTGTCTGTACCGTAGCGTCCATCGGTGATCGCCTATGAATCGAACCCAGCCCTTTATAACCGAAATCGACTTTGCCAGCGGAGTCCTTTCGCCTGCTCGCAACATCTATCAGCGCCGTCTCAGCGACATGCCTGGCTATTATGCCGAACGAGCCGCTGTCGAGCGCATCCTGGCTGACGAAGGCGACCGCTTGATCTATGAAGTGCAGAGCATCACGCTGCCGGCCGATGAAGGCCAGTTGCCGCATTGCACGACGCGCATTTTGCCTGGGCGCATCGGCGCTGAATTTCACATGACCAAGGGGCATTTTCACGCCCGCCGCGAACAAGGCGAAGTCTATTTCGGCTTGTCTGGGCAGGGCATGCTGCTGCTGCAGACCGCAGACGGCGCAACCAGCGCTCAGCCCATGCAAGCGGGAACAGCCGCCTATGTGCCGCCATACTGGGCGCACCGCACGGTCAATATCGGCGCTGAGGACTTCGTCTTTTTTTGCGTGTGGACCGCCGAAGCCGGGCACGATTACGCCACCATTGAGCGCGACGGCTTTCGCAAGCTGATTGTCCTGCGAGATGGGCAGCCGGCCATCATCGACAACCCGAAATCCGCCTGAAGAAAGCGGGGCAGGCCCATGGACAAGCCCAATATCATCCTCATCATCACCGACCAGCAACGGTACGACACCATCAACGCGCTGGGTTTCCCCTACATGGATACGCCCAACCTCGACCGTCTGGCGCGCGAGGGAGTCAGCTTCGACAATTGCCACATCACTGCGCCATCCTGCGCGCCAGCCCGCGCCAGCTTGTTCACCGGCTATTATCCGCATGTCACCGGCATCATGCGCAATGGCGACCGCTGGCGGCGCAGTTGGGTCGAAGATCTAGCAAGCGTTGGCTTTCACTGCGTCAACATCGGCAAAATGCACAGCAATCCTTTTGAAACGCCGCTGGGCTTTCATGAGCGTTATGTCGTGGAAAACAAAGACCGCTACCTGGAAGGGCGTTATTACTTCGATGAATGGGACAAGGCGCTGGCTGCGCAAGGACTGGTCAAGCAGCAGCGCGAAAGTTATCGGCAGCGCACTGATTACCGCGAGCGAATGGGCGCGTTCAGCTGGGACTTGCCGCCGCACTTGCAGTCGGACAATTTTGTGGGCGGGCTGGCGCAATGGTGGCTGCGCAGTCATCCGCAGACGCAGCCGCTCTTCTTGCAGATCGGCTTCCCCGGTCCGCATCCGCCTTATGACCCCACGCCCGACGCCGCTATCGAATATATCGACCGCGAGCTGCCCCTGCCCAGCGTTACACAAGCCGAGCTGGATTCGCAGCCGCCGCCTTTCCAGCGCCTGCGCCAGCACAACACCGAGATCGACCACGACTCCATCGTCCACCTCGAGAAGCCGACGCGCTTGCAGCTGCAGCGACTGCGCGCCTATTACGCCGCCAATGTCAGCATGATCGACCAGCAGGTCGGGCAGATCATGGACGCGCTGGACGAGCAGGGCTACCTGGAAAACAGCGTTGTCATCTTCACTAGCGATCATGGCGATTGCCTGGGCGACCACGGGCATATCCAAAAGTGGACGATGTACGACATCATCACGCGTGTGCCAGCGCTGTTTTGGGCGCCTGGTCGCTTCCAGGCCGGCGCGCGAATCGGCGATCTGTGCCAGTGGATGGATATAGGACCGACCGTGCTGGAGCTGGCGGGCGTGCAGCCGCCCAACATGCAGGCGCAGTCGCTGCTGCCGGCGCTGAAGGGCGAAGCGTGGCAAGGGCGCGAATTGGTCTTCGCCGAGCATCCAGCCGATGGCGTCTATGAAGGACCCTTCATGACCATGGTCCGCGGCAAGCGCTACAAGCTCGTGCACTTCGCCGGGCAGTCTTACGGGCAACTCTTCGACTTGCAAGCCGATCCCTGGGAAGTCGACAACCGCTGGGATGACGAGTCGCTGGCGGACACAAAGCGCGACCTGCTGGATGCGCTGCTGGACTGGCGCATCGAAAGCGCTGTGCAGACGCGGGATGTTTTTCAGGATTATCGCTAGTCGCCCCCTGTGTTTCAAAAACAGCCGATTCACGCTACAATCTGGCTCTGCGAGCGATCGCACCCTTCATCTATCACTACACAACAGGAGCAAACCCATGCGCAAGTTCACCTTATTCATTTTGCTGGCGCTGCTGACGGCTGCCTTTGCCGCGCCACTTAGCGCCCAAGATTTCAGCGGGCAGACGGTCATCGTCGTCACCCAGACCGGCTCGGCTATTGGCGGTCCCGTGCTCGACAAAGGTCCCATCTGGGAAGAAGCCACCGGCGGCAACATCGAGCTGCAGACCTTCGCCTTTGGCGAGCTTTACGAGAAGATCGTAACCGCGCTGGATACGGGCAGCGGCGATTATGATGTGCTGATCTATGCGGCCGACTGGGCTGGCGACATCATGGCTGGCGACAAAGTCATGGAGATCCCCCAAGAGACGTTGGACGCCATCGAAGCCGATGATGTCATCCCGCTCTATGCCGACCGCATCACCACCTGGGGCGGCGTGCCCTATGCTCTGCCTTATGACGGCGATGCCCACATGCTCTATTACCGCAAAGACCTGGTCGACAGCGACATGTACGCGGCCGACTTCGAAGCGCAGTATGGCTATGCGCTGGGCGAGCCGAGCACCTGGTCGCAGTATCACGACATCGCCGAGTTTTTCAACGGCATGGAAGTGGCTACGGCTGGCTCGATGGCGCCCATCTATGGCGCGCTGGAAGCCCAACGCCGCAACGCCCAGTCTTACTGGGTCTACCTGTCGCGGGCAGCTGGATACGGCAAGATGCCGGGCAATCCCTGCTTCTTCTTCAGCTGCGATGACATGACGCCGCAGGTCAACAACCCTGGCTGGGTGCGCGCGCTGGAAGAATATGTCAGCATCCGCGAAGTGGGCGATCCCGAGATGATCAACTACGATGTCGCCGATACACGCACGTTGATGGCGACTGGCACAGCCGTCCTCAACCTCGACTGGGGCGATGTCGGCACGATTTCGGTTGACGAGAATGTCTCGATCGTCAAAGGCGCGGTCGGCTTTGGCGTGCTGCCCGGCGGCGATAGCTACTGGGATTACGAAGCGGGCGAATGGGTCATGGAAGAGAATCCCGCGCCCTTCATCGCTTTCGGCGGCTGGATCATTTCGATTGCCTCGGACAGCGATGTAACCGAAGCCGCGCTGGACTTCGCCGCCTTCTTGGCGAGCAAAGAAGTGGTCAACGAGCTGGCGGTCACGGGCGGCACGGGCATCAACCCGTCGCGCTTCAGCCAGTTGGAAGACACAGCGCCCTGGGTCGCGGCAGGCTTTGACGAAGAAAGCGCCGCCGACTACCTCGACGCCATCCAGAACACCATCAACCATCCCAACGCCGTGCTCGACCTGCGCATCACTGGCTCGGCAGAATATCTGTCGTCGCTGGATGCAGAGATCGCCCGCGCGGTAGCCGGCGAGATCAGCGCGCAAGAAGCGCTGGACAATGTCGCTGTACTGTGGGACGGCATCACCGATCGTCTGGGACGCGAAGGCCAGCTGGCGCAGTACAAAGCCGCTGTTGGCTACATGGGCGATATGTAGCTTGCATTAGCCAAGTCCCAATATAGCGGGCGACCTGATAGGTCGCCCCTCATCTGATGTGCTATTGTAGGGTCAACCGTTGGTTGACCCACTTATTCTTGATCTTCGGTAAACTTCGTTAGCTCATCGACGACTACCACAAAAGGTAGCTAAGGGATCACGTGGCAGCATCTGCCAGCAGCATGAGCACCGTGCGCGAAGACCGCATCATGAAGCGCGTCTTCCTCAGTCCCGCTGTGGTGATTCTGCTGGCTTTGTCGATCTTCCCGCTTTTGTGGTCGCTGGGCATCAGCTTCACCGATATGCAGCGCGGCGGCAGCACCATCGCTCGCCAGGCGGCAGCCGAAGGCATAGAAAGCGGCGTCGGTTTCCTGGGATTGGGCTTCGAGCTGACGGGGCGCAACTACGAACGTCTGCTGGGCGATACGCGCCTGCACAGCACCGTGCGCAACACGATGATTTATGTATTCTTCGGCGTATGCATCCAGTACATCATCGGCTTGGGCTTGGCGACCGTGCTCAACCAGCCCTTCCGCGGGCGCAATATCGTGCGCGTCATCTTTTTGATGCCCATGATGATGACGCCGGTGGCAGCCGCTTATACCGGGCGCATGTTCTTCGACTCCAATCCGCTGCGTTCGCCCCTGGCGCACTTCTTGCGAGAGGCTGGCAAAGCGATCGGGCTGGAACGTGGCATCTCCGTGCCTTGGTTCACCGACTTGAGCTGGGCGCCGGTGGCCATCCTGATCATTGATGCCTGGCAATGGATTCCCTTCATGACCTTGATTCTGCTGGCGGGCATGCAAGCCATCCCCGAAGACATATACGAAGCGGCGCGGGTGGATGGGGCGAATGTCATGCAGATTTTCGCGCGCGTCACCCTGCCCATCCTGCTGCCCATCTCGCTGACGGTCATCCTCATTCGCGGGCTGGAGATCTTCAAAATCATCGATGTCATCGTGGTGACGACCGGCGGCGGACCGGGCAGCGCCACCGAGTCGCTGACGCTCTACATCTTCGAGCAAGCGCTGAGCAACGGCAATTATGGTTATGCCAGCGCCATCGCCTATGTTTTGCTGGTTCTGGTGATCATCTTCGCCACCATCTTCCTGGCGACTGGACGGCGACTAGGCGGGCTGAGGGCAGACTGATGGCCAAGAAAGCGAAAAGCAAAAGGCGCAACTGGCGCAGCAGCCGGCGACCGCTGTGGCAATCGGCGCTGCTCTATGCCATCGTGGTCTTGTGGTGCTTTATCGTGCTCTTCCCCTTCTATTGGCTGGGCACGACCTCGGTGAAGCGCCCCATTGATGTCAGCCGCGGACCCAAATACATCCCCTACCGCGACTTCCAGCCTATCCCCGACCACTGGGATGAAATGTTCGGCAGCCAACGCGAGTCGACCGAGCGCCACTTCCGCAACAGCCTGGTATCAGCGATCGGCAGCACGATTTTGTCGGTCATCATCGGCGCGATGGCCGGCTATGGCTTGTCGCGCTTTCGTTATTTCTGGGGACGTCTGGGCTGGGACAATGACAATATCGCCTTTTGGATCATATCGCAGCGTTTTCTGCCGCCGGCTATTTTCATCGTGCCCTTCCTGCTGCTCTACAATTTCTTCGGCTTGGTCGATACCTACCCGGGGCTGATCCTCGCCTATACGATGTTCAATATCCCATTCGCGGTGTGGATCATGCGCGACTTTTTTGACGGGCTGCCGGTCGACCTAGAAGAGAGCGCGCGCGTGGATGGCGCGACCCGCTGGCAGGCATTCATGCGCATCGTGCTGCCGCTCAGCGCGCCGGGCTTGGTGGCCGTGGCGATTTTCTCGTTCATTTTCGCCTGGAATGAATACCTGTTTGCGCTGATGCTGACGAATTATCAAGCCATCACCATGCCGGTGCTCATCGCCGGGCAAAACAATACACGCGGCATCGAATGGTGGTTCATCAGCGCGCTGACTCTGATGGCCGTGGTGCCCGTCATCATCATGGGCTTGTTGCTGGAGCGCTTCATCACGCGCGGTCTGACGGCCGGCGCGGTCAAGGGATAACCCCCTCGCCTCAACGCTGTCCTCTGTGCTTCGGCATTTGCCTGATGCGGCGGACCGAGCGCGGTTATCTCACAGTCCCAGCTTCCAGGCTGCTTCGTTCCAGCGCAGGGCGTCTTTGAAAGCGCGCAGTTCGGTGCGTTCATCGATCTGCACATAGTCCACACCCGCCATCTCGCAGAAGTCGTAGAGGTGCTCGGTCCTCAGGGATTGGCTGAAGACGGTGTGATGCGCGCCGCCAGCGTATATCCAGGCGGCCGCCCCGATCGACAGGCTGGGATGTGGCTGCCAAAGGGCGCGCGCCACCGGCAGCTTGGGCAGGGGCTGTTCCGGGTCTATACAAGTGACTGTGTTGACGATCATGCGGAAGCGGTCGCCCATATCCACCAGCGAAGCATTCAAAGCCGCGCCAGCCGCCGTATCAAATACCAGCCGGGCTGGATCCGCCTTGCCGCCGATGCCCAGCGGATGCACTTCTAGGGAGGGCGTCTGCGCCGCGATCGACGGGCAGACTTCCAGCATGTGCGCGCCCAGCACCGCCTGCCGCCCCGGGGCGAAGTGGTAGGTGTAATCTTCCATGAAGGATGTGCCGCCGGGCAATCCCTGCGCCATCACCTTCAGCGAGCGCAGCAGCGCCGCCGTCTTCCAGTCGCCTTCTGCGCCAAAGCCATAACCCGCCGCCATCAGCCGCTGCACCGCCAGGCCCGGCAGCTGCGCCAAGCCATGCAGATTCTCGAATGTGGTGGTGAAGGCCTCAAAACCGCCCTCGCGCAGGAAAGCGCCCAAGCCCAGCTCGATGCGCGCCGCTTCACGGATGGCAGCATGCCGCTCGCCGCCTTTGCACAACTCAGCGCTCATGTGATAGCTGGCTTCATATTCGTCTGTCAGCGCGTCGATCTCGGCATCGCTGGCTTGATTGACGACATCCACCAGATCGCCCAAGCCATAGCCATTGACGGAGTAGCCGAATTGCGCCTGTGCCGCGACCTTATCGCCTTCGGTGACGGCGACATGACGCATATTATCGCCGAAACGCGCCACTTTCATGCCCTGCGTAGCCTGCCAGGCCCCCGCCGCCCGCGCCCACACGCCAACCTGCGCCTGCACTGCCGCGTCCTGCCAATGCCCGACCACCACTTTGCGCCGCAAACGCAGCCGACTCATCATGAAGCCGAATTCGCGGTCTCCATGCGCCGCCTGATTGAGGTTCATGAAGTCCATGTCGATCTCTGACCAGGGGATGTCGCGGTTGTATTGACTGTGCAGGTGCAGCAGCGGCTTCTGCAAAGCCGACAAGCCAGCGATCCAGTTCTTGGCGGGGGAGAAGGTGTGCATCCAGGCGATGACGCCGACGCAATTGGCTGTACTGTTGGCGGCGCTGCATAGGCTGTAGATCTCTTCGGGCGTCGTCAGCACCGGTTTGTAGACGATGTTCAGCGGGATGGCGTCGCAGTTGTCCAGGTGGGCGGCGATCTCCCGCGAATGCTGCCCGACCTGCTCGATGGCTTCGGGTCCATAGAGGTGCTGGCTGCCAGTGAGGAACCAGATTTCGTAAGTGCTTAGTGGCATGTTCTAATCCTCATCGCGTCATGAATGTGCGAGTTTTCCTGTCTGTTTGCGCACTCGCTGCGCCCTCAGCAAGTCCAAGTAAGAATTGAAACGAATTTGTGGCGGGCGACCCAATGGCTCGCCCCTACATCATCCCCTGTGCCTCTGTGTCAAAACATAATCAGCGCTGTCCATACACATTCTGATAGCGCTCGTGCAGGCTGTCGATGTCGCTTTGCGCGATTGGGATGACCTCGCCTAGTTGCCGCGCTGTCCAGACGATGGCCGCGTTGTCTTCGGTCATCACCGCTGCTTTGACGGCATCTCGCGCGCTCTTGCCAACCGTGAACACGCCATGATTTTGCAGCAGCGTGGCGGGACTGCGATGCCCGCGCAAGGCATGCACGACCAGCTCGCCGATGTCTTCGCCGCCGATCAATGCGAAGCCGGCGCAGGGTATTTCGCCGCCGAATTCGTCGGCCATGGCGGTGGTGATGCAGGGGATGGGCTGGCCGACCACAGCAAAGGCGGTGGCATAACGCGAATGGGTGTGCGCCACGCCATGGACCGCGGACATGTGGCGGTAGATGGCGCAGTGCGAGGCGGTGTCCGATGACGGCGCGTGATCGCCCTGGACGACGCGCCCCTGCAAGTCGACCACGACCATGTTCTCGGGCCTCAGCTCGTCAAAAAGGACGCCGCTGGGTTTGATAACGACCAGGTTGCTGGCGGGGTCGCGGGCGGAGATATTGCCGCTGGTCCAAGCGACCAGGTTGTTGCGCGGCAGCTCGGCGTGCAAGCGGCAGACTTCGTGGCGGAGCTGGGGGAGGAGCATGGGTGTGGCCTAGGCTGTTTTGCAGCGAACCATCTCATACAGTCGCTTGACATCCAGCCCCGTCAGCGACGCGACTTCCACGACCGACAAATAGCTTCGCTCTGCGTAGTCTTTGCTCATGACCGCTGTGGATTATGCGCCACCCCGCTCAAACACGCGCAACTTAACCCGATTGGCGAGAGGGATCGTCCGCTCTTCGCCACGCAAAGCAAACCAAAGGCTGACGATCCAGTTCACCGCCAAGAAGATAGCCATGGCAATCACCAGCGAAAACAGCGAAATCGAAAATATGGGTCCGATCACTGGCACCTGCGCCAGCACAAATCCTGCCACCGCCCAGGCCACCAGGCTCAGCGCCAAAGTCAAGAGCGCGCCGATGCTCTGCGCCGCATGCAGGCGGGTCAAGGGATTGCCACGGTCCAGCGCCAAGCCAAGCAGGCCGCCCAGCAAAGGCAGCACATAGGCCAGCGCCGCCAAGAGACGAGACCCCTCTTTAGGCTTCTGCGACATCGATCACCCCCTGCAGTTCCAGCTCATCGGCGAAGTGACAGCGCGCCACATGCCCGGGACCGATCTCCACCAGCGGCGGCGCCTGCTCGCGACAGATATCCTGCGCATAACGGCAGCGCGGATGGAATACGCAACCCGCCGGTGGATTGGCCGGGCTGGGCACATCGCCTTCCAGGATGACGCGCTCCATTTTGATCAGCGGATCAGCCGGCGGCACGGCCGATACCAGCGCTTCGGTGTAGGGATGCCGCGGATTGTGCAGCAGCTCGTCGGTCGGCGCCAGCTCCACCAGCTTGCCCACATACATCACGGCGATGCGGTCGCAGATGTGCTCGACCACAGACAAATCGTGCGAGATGAAGATGAAAGTCAGCCGCATCTCGTCTTTTAGCGATTGAAGCAGATTGAGCACCTGCGCCTGCACCGAAACATCCAGCGCCGACACGGGCTCATCGGCGACGATCAGCCGCGGATTGAGCGCCAGGGTGCGCGCCACGCCGATCCGCTGCCGCTGCCCGCCGCTGAATTCGTGCGGATAACGTCCCATATAGGCGGGTTTCAATCCCACCGACTCCATCAATTCGGCGACTCGCGCTGTGATCTCGTCGCCACTGGCTGTGCCGTGAATCACGATGGGCTCGGCGATGATATCGCGCACGGTCAAGCGCGGATTGAGTGAACTGAAGGGGTCTTGGAAGATCATGCGCATCTCTTTGCGCAGGTCTTTCATTTCGCGCTTGCTCAGCTTCGCGACATCCACCCAGCTGCCATCGGCGCGATGAAAAAGCACTTCGCCGCCCGTGGGGTCATAGAGCCGCAGCAGCGCGCGCCCGACCGTCGTCTTGCCACAGCCGCTTTCGCCGACCAGCCCCATCACTTCGCGCTCGACCAACTCGAAGCTGACGCCATCGACCGCCTTGATGGTGCCGACCTGGCGCTGCAGCAGGCCCTGCCGCAGGGGGAAGTGCATCTTCAGGTCATTGACCTTGAGGATGATGTCTCGTTCCATAGTCGATCCGTCGCTTCCTTAGAATTGGGCTGGGCGCGGACGACCCACTGACTCGCCCCTGCGGACTGCGGATTACAAATTCGAATAGGGGTCGGCTGCATCGCGCAAGCCATCGCCCAGGAAGTTCAGCCCCAGCACCGCCACCACGATGAAGATGACCGGCGTGAGGATCCAGGTATTCTGGCCCAGGGTCTCCAGGCTTTGCGCGCTCTTCATCAAGAAGCCCCAGCTCGTCAGCGGCTCCTGTATGCCGATGCCCAGAAAGCTGAGGAAAGCCTCCGCCAAAATAATCTGCGGGATCATCAGCGTCAAAACCACGATGACATGGCTCAACGTGTTGGGATACAGATGCTTGAAGATAATCCGGAAGTCGCCTGCGCCCTGCTCCTTCGCCGCCAGGATGAAGTCGGTTTCGCGCAGGGAAAGCACCTTGCCGCGCACCTCGCGCGCCAGCACCGCCCAGCGCAAGAAGGGGAAAATGAATACCATCATCAGAAAGCGCTGCTCGCCGGACCAAGTCTTCGGTATCACCGCCACCAGCGCCAACCAAAGCGGCAACTCTGGGAAAGACATGATCACTTCTACTAATCGTTGAATGACATTGTCGATGGCGCCGCCATAATAACCCGAAATCACGCCAACAGACGACCCGACAACGATGGCAATCACAGCCGCCAGGATGCTCAGCGACAGCGAAACGCGCCCCGCCAGGCAGATGCGCCCCCAGAGGTCGCGCCCGAAGCGGTCTGTGCCCAGCAGATGCAGCTTCACTCCGTCCGTGTCGATGCCAAAAAGGTGCAGGTCGGTTGTGATGATGCCGAAGAGCTTGTACTCCCAGCTGCGCACAAAGAACTGCACATGGAAGGGGCTTTCGGTATCGATCTTGGGGCGCGCCTGATAGGTGACTGGGTCGATTTCCAAGGTCTGTTTGTAGACAAAGGGACGGAACTGGAAGGCGCCATCGACATCAAAAAAGCGGATCTGCGTGGGCGGCGTGTACGAATCGCCCAGCGTGGTCGCATACAAGTCGTAGGGCGAGAAGAACTCGGGAAACATCGCCAGCACAATGAGCATGACGACCATCAGACCGCCGACGATGGCCGCCTTGCTGCGGCTAAATCGCTGCCAGACGAGATGCAGATAAGAGTCGCTGCTCTCTTCCATCTCCTCTTCAATGCGTTCTTCGTTGATTTCCAATTCCTGCACGTTTCACCTGTCCGCGGTCAACTGAAGGAAATGCGCGGGTCGAGCACAGCAAGCACCATATCGGCGATGAAATTGCCCGCAATTAACAGAATGCCGTACAGCAGCATGATGCTGCCGGAAAGATATACATCCTGCTTAAGCAGCGCTTCAACAAACATCGGCGCCATCGTCGGGATGCCAAAGACGATGGCCGCTTCCAGCTCGCCCTGAAACATATAGGGCAGCACCGTACCCTGGTAGGCGATGATCGGATGTAGCGCGTTCGGCACCGCATGTCGATTGATCACCTTTCGTTCTTCCAGTCCCTTGCTGCGCGCTGTCGTCACATATTGCTGATTCAGCACATCGAGAAGATTGCCGCGCATCACGCGCATATTCCGCGCCACGCCGCCCAATCCCGCGATGAGGATCACCGGCCCCACATGCTTGAGCAGATCAATGGCTTTAGCTATCGACCAGTCGGCGTAACGGAACTCTGGCGAATGCAGCGCCGAGACATGCTCCCAGCCCAGACTAAAGGCCAAAAAGTACATGATTATCAGCGCCAGGGAAAAGCGCGGGAAAGATGTCGCGAAGAAGGCGAATGTCGCCGCCACATTGTCGGCCACGCTATATTGGCGATTGGCGACATAAATGCCCAGCAGAATGCCGACAATTGACGAAATGGCGTGCGCCGCCAAAGCAATGCCCAGCGTACGCGGCAGGCGCTGCGCCAGCAACTGGCTGACATCCACGCGCTGCGAGAATGACCAGCCAAAATCGCCCTCAAACACGATTGCGCCCAGCCACTTGAGATACTGGATGGGCAGGGGATCGAGCAAGCCATACTTGTCGCGCAATCGGTCGGCTGCTTCTTGCGCTTCTTCTTCCGATGCGCCGCCCAGCCCGACCAACTCTTGTTTGTAGACATCGGCGAAATCACCAGGCGGTATCTGAATGATGACGAAAGCCACGATCGTGATGACGATCAAAATGAGAATTGATGATATCAGCCGCTGCGCGATAAAGCGGAGCATAGGCGGGCGACCCTTCAGTCAGCGAATGCTGTTGGCAAGTAAGCCTGTCGAGTATAAATCATCTTTTGCAAAAGCCACAACCGGGACGCGATGCTCACGCCCCGTCGCTAAGCCAATATGGGGAGAAGAGCGCAGGCTCATCCCCCCAGAATTGACTTCGGATTACATATCGTCCATGCCATAGTCGGGCAGGGTACCGGGGAAGATCTCGGCGATCTGCTCATCCGGGTTGACCCAAACGGCTTCCGGAATCACATTGCCCCAGGTCCACTGGTAGAAATAGGGCGGCGCGCCAACAGGGATGTTGTTGAAGCGCTTCGCCAAGCCCAAGCCATAACGACCCACAACGCCGCCAACCGTGTAGGAATTCTCGGTATACAGCTGGTTGTAGCGCGAGAGCAGGTCGACGCGGGCGCCAAAGTCCGGCTCCAGGCAGAAGGCGTTGATGACATCAACGATCTCCGCTTCGAAGTCCAGCAATTCGCGCGAGCCGCCATCGGCGCGGTGGAAGTCGGGCGTGATGTCGGTTACGGGACCCAAATCCTGGCAGCGGGTGAAGGAAGTGGTGAATTCCTGCCCGATGCGGTCAACGCGCATTTCCCAGGTGCCTGTGGTGATGGCGTCATTGGCTGCCGGTCCCTGCAGCGGGCGCAGGTTCACCTGAATGCCAACATCCTGCATCAGCAGCACAAAGGCTTCGCCGATCTGCCCGGTGGCCTCGGCAGCTACGCTGGTATCCAGCACGACGACCAGGTTGTCGCCAGCCAGGGAACCATCGGTCCAGTTCAAAATGCCGTCACCATCCGTGTCCTCAAAGCCCAGCTCTGCCAGCAGCGCGCGGGCCGATTCGGATGAGTAGGGGTAGTGGACGACGCTGTCGATATCGAAGTAGGGCGAGCCTGGCGTGATGCCACCGGCGAAGGCGCGCATGAAGGGACCGCGGATGATCGCTTGCCCGATGCCGTCGCCATCCACCGCATGCTGGACGGCCCGGCGGAAACGAGCATTGCGGAAGAGCGCTCGCAGCGCCTCGTCGCGTTCGTCTTGCACGCCCAGGGTCGCCGACAGGTTGAACTGAATGTCGAAGGCGAGGGTTTCGGGACCCCACTCAATATAGAAGTGCGCGTCATCTTCTTGCGAACGCGTGATGGCTTCTACATAGGTGCTGGGGTTTTCGAGGTTGGTGTGGTCAATCGAACCAGCCAGCGTACCCAGGGTACGGCCGATGCCGCTGGGACCCTTCTCGAAAGTTACTTCTTCCAGGTAGGGCAGTTGGTTGCCGGCTTCGTCAACCTTCCAGTAGTAGGGATTCCGGCGGTGTACCATGAACTCGTCGATCTGGTAGTCGACAGCTACCCAGGGACCCATGGTCGGCACGGGCAGTTCATCCTGTACTTGGAAGGTCTCGAAGGCGTCATAGTCGGACTCGGCGTTTATGGCCGGGTGCATGGGCGCGTAGGCGTGCTCGGCGCAGATGTTGAAGTCCAGGAAATCCATCTTGTACAGCAGCTGCACGGGGTAGGCCACGGGGAATGTCCACACGATGGTGTCGTCATTGACCGCTTCGAGGCTGATGTCTTCGCCATCGATCTGCCAGGTGCTGCGGTTCGTCCACGAGTTGACATTCTCGTCCAGGATGATGTGGTTCCAGGTGAACATGATGTCGTGAACGCCGAAGGGATGGCCATCAGACCACTTGGCGCCGCGAATGATGTTCATCGTCAGCTGCGTGCCATCCTCGCTCCATTCCCAGTCTGTCGCCAGGTTGGGCAGGGGCTCGAGGTTGTCGTGGCGCAGGAACATGGGACCGGACTTAACCAGCGATTCGCCATAGATGTAGTTGATGCCGAACCAGCCCTGCGTTTGACGCGCGCAGAGATTCCAGCCAGCCGTGGGCACAGCCGAGAAGTCGCGCCAGACGCCGCCATAGACGCCCGGGCCGGTGCTCATGCCGCTTTCCAGGATAACCTGCGGGTTCTCTGGCAGCCGTTCTTCGACCGGCGGCAGCTCGCCAGCTTCGACCATCGCGGTCATATAGGCCGGCTCGCTGTAGGAGTCCAGCGCCTTGTAGACGAGCATCTCGTCCAATGAGAAGGTCACAATCGGGTTGTCACCGATTTGCACGCCTTCGGGATAGGGGATCGGGTCAACAACTTCGCTGGTCTGGGCGAAGCCTCCCCCGAAAATGGTGAACATGACTGCTGTCGCCAGCAGCATCCGAACTAGCGTATTGCGTTTCATCTAACTTCCTCCGAAATTGGTTGACTACAAATTATCCCGCCAGCGGACTCGCCAGCGGGTTAATTCACCTCAGCTTCTTCGTCATTGTGCAGCCAGCAAGCGACTGTGTGCGCGCCATCGACGCTGGTGGGCATGGGCAGATGCTCGCGGCATTTTGCCATCACATGCGGGCAGCGGTCGGCAAATGCGCAGCCAGCGATTTCTGTCGTGGCATTGGGCACGATGCCTTCGATCGGCGCCAGGATCTCTTTGCGCCGCCCAAGCACGGGGATGGATTCCAGCAAGCCCACCGTATACGGGTGCTGGGGGTTGCGGAATATATCGATGACCGTGCCATATTCGACGATGCGCCCGAAGTACATCACCGCCACATAATCGGCCATCTGCGAGACCACGCCCAGATTGTGCGTGATGATGATGATGGACGAGCCGAAATCTTCTTGCAGCTTTTCCATCAGGTCGATGATCTGCGCCTGAATGGTCACATCCAGGGCGGTGGTCGGCTCATCGGCGATCAAAATGGACGGGTTGCAAGACAAAGCCAGCGCGATCATGACTCGCTGGCGCATGCCGCCGCTGAGCTGATGTGGATATTGATTGACGCGGTCTTCGGGGTCGGCGATGCGCACGCGGTCTAACATATCGATAGCGACTTTGATCGATTCCTTGCGCCCCAGCCCCTGATGCAATTCCACCACTTCGGCGATTTGACGCCCGACAGTGTGCAGCGGGTTGAGCGAGGTCATGGGCTCTTGGAAGATCATGGAGATTTCGCCGCCGCGGATGCTGCGCATTTCGATGCCCTTGGGGTCGATCTGGGCGATATCAATGGTCTCGGCACGGCGCTTCTGTCGGCGGAAGATGATCTCGCCATCGACGATCTTGCCCGGCGGCGATTTGATCAACTGCATGATGGAGCTGGCGGTTACGCTTTTGCCACAGCCGCTTTCGCCGACGATGCCCAGAGTCTGCCCGTTGGCAAGCGAAAAGCTGACGCCCTTGACCGCCTGCACGACACCTTTGTCGGTGAAGAAATGCGTTTTGAGGTTTTTGACCTCGAGGATCGGTTCGGCGCCGTTATTCGTCAAAATCTGTCCATTCGTTCGCTGCTAACTATCCTTAGCCCGCAGCCCGCAATTCTTCTACACTGCGCGTATGCAGCCTTGCCGCACCCTGCGTTTCTTGCAACTGCACGCGTGTGCCAGCCGCTTCGTGCTGGTCCAGGCGCTGCTGGGCCGCGGCGATCTCTGCCTGGTCATAATTGAGCAGCCATTGCGCCTGCGCCACCAGCATTTCGTCGGTCATCTGCCAGACTTCTTCTGTATTGCAAACCGCGCCCACCAGCGGGTCGTGCAGCATAGCTTGCTTCAACAGGTCTACATCGCCATGCACAGCCGCTTCCATCGCCATCTGCTGCACGCGCACGCTGGCTGAACAGGTGGCCGCGCAAGCCAAGGGCAAGTCGCCCACGACCGGCATGTTGATGCCGTTGGCGTCTACATAGCCCGGAATCTCGACCACGCAGCCATCAGGCAGGTTGCTGATATGACCGCGGTTGGGCACATTGAAATGCCCGCGATACAGCCGCCCCGTCTCCAGCCCTTCGATGATGTAACTGCCGTGTTCGAGGCTGCGCCGCTCGGGACTGATCTGGGGCGGGTCTGCTTCCAGCCAGTTGGGGAAGTCGGTTTCGAACCAGTTGCGCCCTTCGGTGCAGACGCGCAGATAGCCGCCGGTTTCGCCATGGATCCAGCGATTGAGGCTGATCCAGTCGCCGATTTCGTCGGCGCGCTTGCGATACCAGGGCAGGTATTCGCTCAGGTGTCCGTTGGATTCGGTGGAGAAATAACCAAAGCGCCGCAGCACATCAATGCGCACTTTTTCTTCGACGCTGTATTCGGGATGCGCTTCAAACAATGCCAGCAGGTCCGGCAGCATATCCATCCCGCGCCAACGCACGTTGATGTACCAGGTTTGGTGGTTGATGCCAGCGCAGATGATATCGACATCATCGCGGGTTATCGTTTCCTCCGCGCCGATATGGCCCTGCTCGCGGGCCCACAACTCAATGCAGTCCGCAATCTGCTGGTGGCCATGCTGCACGCCATGACACAAACCGATGGTGCGCACGCCGCCGTATTGATTGCAAGCCCAGGTGTTCATGGCCATGGGGTTGGAATAATTCAAAAAGAGCGCGTCTGGCATAGCGACTTCGCGGATGTCGCGGCAGATATCCAGCAGGGCGGGAATGGTGCGCTGCCCATACATGATGCCGCCGGCGCAGATGGTATCGCCAACGCACTGGTCGACGCCGTAGCGCAGCGGGATGTCTATATCCATCTGAAATGCTGCCAAACCGCCTTGACGGATCATGCTGATGACATAATCGGCATCGGCAATGGCTTCGCGCTGGTCGAGCGTAGAGCTGACCGTGGCGGGCAAGTTATTGGCGGCGATGTCACGCTGGCAGAGCTGCGCCACCATACCCAGATTGCGCTTGGAAATATCCATCAATGCGAAGTGCGTATCGGAAAATTCGGGCACGGCAAGCAGGTCGGTCATCAGCCGGCGAGTAAAGCCGACAGAGCCAGCGCCGATCATAGCGATTTTCAGTGTCATAAGTTTTTACAAGCCCGCCAGGCAGGTCCTGCAGCTATTTTTCCATACGAGAGCGCGGGCATTAAAACAGACGATTGCCACCGTGTCAAGATGCTGTATGCGGGGGAGTGGCTAATTTGCTGGATACAGGCGCCCCCCTCGGTCCCCCCGACAGGTCAGGGGGAGGCAACGGCACACGCGGATTCTGTCGGCAGGTCAGGGATGGGGAAACGCCATATACACGGAAGTCGCCACTCCCGGGGCGATTAACGTGGATTTGGGACACAAGAGATTCTCTGTGCTCTCTGTGTCTCTGTGGTGAATTGACCTTGTGTCAAGCATGACGAAAAAGTTGTATCCAGGAAGATAGACTTTACGCCAGCCCGGCCACCCGCCACAGTTGATTCATCGACTCGGCAGTGATTTGCGCGGCTTGCAGGGCATCATCCAGGGCATTGAGGCGCGCGCTGAATGGCTCTGGCGTGACAGGCCCATCGTATTCCAATTCTGCCAGCTTCTGCATGAAGTCGCGCAGGGGCAGCACGCCCGTTTCCAAAGGCAAGCGGCGGTCGTTGTCGATGTATTCGCGCATTTGCAGATCCAGCGGCGCATCGTTGACATGCACATTGACGATATCGGACTTGCTGATCTTGTCCAGGTCGCCCACTGCCCCGCCCGATGTGTACAAGTGCCAGGCATCCAGCAGCAAGCCGACATTGCCCGTGCCCAGCGCCGCCGCCAACTCCAACATGCCTGCCATATCATAGATGAAGCCGTGTTTCTGCGGCGGGCGCAGAGTCTGCGGGCCGATGAATTCAATGCCAAAGCGGATGCCATGCTCTGCCAGCGCCGCGGCAATGGGCTGGAAGCGCGCGACATGCCAGGCGAAGTTCGCGTCAAAGTCGCGCTGGTCGGACGAAGGCGGGCACCAGGTGGATGTGCGGTTCGCGCCCAGCTCGGCTGCCAGGGCGGCATAACGCGGCAGTTGCGCCAGGTCGGCTTCCCAGTCGTCGCTTTGCCACCTGACCGGCAAGCCCCAGGCGCCAAAGCGTATGCCGGCCTCGTCAAAAAGCGCCTTGACACCCTCCACGCCAATTTCCTCCGCCAGCTGCGCCGCCTGCACGATGCTGAAGTCCAACCCGCCAAAGTCTGTACGCGCCGCCAATGCGATGCTGTCTGCCAGCGACAAGCCGCGTATGCCGATCGCGCCCGGGCTTAGTGTCTTGTACATGAAATTCGCCTTTCCGCCTGTGCCTTCGTTGGATAGCGGGATAGTAACACACAAGCCTTGCCACAGAAGCATGGAGACACTGTGATTCTTGTGCTGTGCAGGGGCGCGGCAAGATCGCCCAATGCAGTTCAGTTTGCGCTAGAATTGCCCCATGCTCGCCACAGACACACTCAAACAGCAAGCTGGCGCCTATGCCGCCGATCTCGTGCAGTCGGGCATGCGCATCGGGCTGGGCACCGGCAGCACAGCCATTCACGCCACCAGACGCATCGCCCAGCGCTTGACGAGTGGCGAGCTGCGCAAGATCCGCGCTATTCCCACTTCGCGCGCTACCGAAGCCGCAGCAATCGAACTGCGCATCCCGCTGGTGAGCTTTGCTGACTGCCAGCGTATCGACATGACCATAGACGGCGCGGACGAGGTCGACCCAGCGCTGAACTTGATCAAGGGCGGGGGTGGCGCCTTGCTGCGCGAGAAGATCGTGGCGCAATCCACTGATCGATTCGTCATCGTGGTCGATGAATCCAAGCTGTCGCCGCGGCTGGGCAGTCTCTTCGCTGTGCCCGTCGAGGTGGTGGAGTTTGGCTGGCAGGCGCAGGCTCGCTTCTTGGAATCGCTGGGCGCGAATGTCATCATGCGCCGAAATGGCGGCGAACTGTATCGCACCGACCAGGGTAATCTCATCCTGGATTGCAACTTTGGACCTATCGAGGATGTGCAGGAGCTGGCATCAATGCTGAATGCTCGCGCTGGCCTTGTCGAGCACGGATTGTTCATCGGCATGGCGCGGCAGGTTGTCGTGGCGGGCGCAGCCGGCATCCGCGTTCTGCGCGCAGAGCCCTGAGCATTTCGCTATCACCCAGACGGTCGGAGGCCTGACGCGCTTGTTGACCCCCCGTATTGCAGCCTGGCATGGTGCGCGATTCCTGCGCTATAGTCCGTAAGTCTTCGGTTTATGTGAAGGTGGCGTGGCGTGGCGATTCGATTTCGTTCCAGCACAGACGAGGCAACCAAGTTGGCGCTGGCACAGTTGCAAGAGACCGTGTCGGTGCAGCATGCCCAAATCCAGGCGCAGAAAGCGCGGATCGCCGCCCTGGAGTCCGCCAGCCAGACACAGCAGGCGCATATCAAAGCGCTGAATGACCAAGTGCAGCGGCAAGACGCGCAGATCCAGGCTCGGCTCGAGCGAAGCGCCGACAAGCAGCAGTTGTATGGCTACATCCAACGGGTTGTCGGCACAGTCGTCCAGCATCAGAATGATTTGCTGACACAATTGAGCGAGTCGCTGCAGGGCTTGTCCGAGCAGCAGGCCGATACAGAGCCCATCCAGGTCATTCAGGAAGAGTTCGCGCCGCCGCCTGCTGTTGAGCCCGCGCCCCCCGCCAAAGCCGCTGACCTGGAGGCGGTCTATGCGCCAGTCGCGGTGAAAGCCGATGACCCGCCTGCGCCTGGCAGTCCGATCCCGCCGCGCGAACCAGTTGACCGGCAGCTCAAAGTCATGCGCGCCTTCATTGACGCTGGCGACCGCTTTGTCGATTACATTGGCGAAGACTTGCCCAAAGCGCAGGTCAATCGCCTGGAAGAGCAAGAAAAGCTCGAACGGCACAAATTCCATCCCTACAAGCTGCGACCGACGCCGACCGGGCGCAAGTGGTTCGAACAAGCCACCCTGCCCGATGACGCGTCGCAGCCATACGACGCCGATACCCAGCCCTTGCCCGCCCTTGCAGACGAAGAGCTGGCAGCGCCGCACGATGCGCCGGTCGAGCCGGTCATATTTGATCCCTTGGCCGACGAGGACGAGATCCCGCCGCTGGATTCCTTGGTCGGCGCGCAAGGCAGCGACACGGCCAAGCTGATAACGTTGCTGATGGGGCGTGGCTGGGCAGCCACAGAATCCGACCTGCAAAATGCCTTCCCGCGCAGCCAGTTCGTCAATGTCATCATCGACGAAATCAACGAGCGGGCGCAAGACGAGATCGGCGACAACCTCATCACCGACGAGAACGGAATCTGGACGATCGAAGCAGACTATCGTCCGGCGCTTTTGAACTGCCTGCAGGGCGAGCCTACTACAGAGGCGCTGCAGATGAACGGTGAATCTGGCGGCGCAGCGGCAGCAGAAGACGGAGCGGAATGATGGACAGAATCCCCAAACGCCGCAAGGTTTCGCAAGCCATTTTGCAGTCGCTCGGCAGTGGACTCGTGCCGCGCAAAGGCGTCGAGCACATCGCTGTCGGCCGCCAGGCAGAAATGGCCGAACTGCAGAATGACCTGGATATCATTTTCGACGGTGGCGCGGCTTTTCGCCTGATTGTCGGACGGTATGGCGCGGGCAAAAGTTTTATGCTGCAGTTGCTGCGCAATCATGCGCTCAACCAACGATTCGTGGTGGCAGATGCCGACTTCAGCCCGCAGCGACGTTTGACCGGCTCCAAGGGCGAAGGGCTGGCGCTCTACCGCGAGCTGCTGGGCAATTTGTCCACGAAGACGCGACCGGATGGCAATGCCTTGGGCGCGCTGATCGAAAAGTGGATTAGCAACCTGCAATCACGGCTGGCGCGGGATGGCATCGCAGCGGACTCGGACGAATTTGACCGCAAACTCAACGGGCTCGTGCATCAGGTGCTTGGCGAAATCGAGACGATGATCCATGGCTACGATTTCGCCAATGTGCTGAATGCCTACACGCGCGGGCACCGACAGGGTGATGACGAGCTCAAGGCGGCGGCGCTGCGCTGGTTGCGTGGCGAATATCACAGCAAGACGGAAGCGCGGCGCGGGCTGCGTGGCGATGTGCGCGTGATGATCGACGATGCCACCTGGTACGACAATCTCAAGCTGATCGCCTATTTCGCGCGGCAGGTCGGCTATCGCGGTTTGGTCATCTTCCTCGACGAAGCCGTCAACCTGTCCAAGCTCAGCAACCGGGCGGCTCGGGACAATAATTATCTGCGCCTGCTGGCCATGGTCAACGACACGTTGCAGGGCAATGCCGAACATCTGGGCATCTACATCGGCGCGACGCCAGAATCCGTGGAAGACCAGCGCCGCGGCTTTTTCAGCAACGAAGCGCTGGAAACGCGCCTGCGTGAAAGCCGCTTCAGCGCGGAGGGGCTGCGCGATCTCTCGGGACCGTTGCTCCGTCTGGATGTGCTGCATGAAGATGAACTGCTCCAGCTGCTACAGACGGTGCGGGATATCCACGCCTGGCATCACCGCTATGAAAGCCGCGTCGACGACCGCGCTACCAACCTGTTCCTCAATGAAGTGCAGGGACGGGTGGGCGCAGACAGCTTGCTGACACCGCGCGAAGTGCTGCTCGACTTCGTCTCCCTGCTCAATCTGTTGCGTCAACATCGCCGCCAGAGCTTCGAGTCGCTGCTGGACAGGGTCGACTATGCGACTGGCGCGCCGCCCACTGAAGAGGCGGTCGATCCGCTTTTCGCTGACTTCGCCATCTGATGAGCGACAGCGCCTTTTACCAGCTTGCGCCATTCGTACAGGAGTTCATTTATCGCCATCGCTGGGACGAGTTGCGCCCCTTCCAGAGCGAGGCGATCGCCGCCATCCTGGGCGCGCCACAGCATGTGTTGATCTGCAGCGCCACCGCCAGCGGCAAGACCGAAGCTGCCCTGCTGCCCATCATCACCCGGCTGCATGAAGACCCGCCCCAGTCTATCGGCGCGCTCTATATCGGTCCCTTGAAAGCGCTGATTAACGACCAGTTCTTGCGACTGAACGATCTGCTGGACGACAGCGGCATCCCCGTGCAAAGCTGGCATGGCGATGTGCCGCAATCCAAAAAAACGGGCTTTTTGCGGCGGGCACGCGGCATCTTGCAGATCACGCCCGAATCGCTGGAAGCCATGCTGATGCGCCGCCATCACGAATTGACGCGGCTCTTCGGCGATCTGCGCTTTGTGGTCATAGACGAGGTGCACGCCTTCCTCGCTTCTGACCGCGGCCGCCAGGTGATCTGCCAGCTGGAGCGGCTTTCGCGGGTCAGCCAGCAGCCTTTCCGCCGCATCGGGCTTTCAGCAACAGTAGGCGAGCCCAAGCTGGCGATGCGCTGGCTGCAGGGTAATAGTCCGCTGCCCACGCGCAAGATCGACTCAACTGCGCGCCCACCCATCAAGCTGGCGCTGGAGTATTTCCGCTTTCCCAAACCCATAAGCGAAGACGAGCCCACGCTGACGCAACTGCCCCTGGATGCGGATTCGGCAAGCCTGACACAACTCAATGTCGACCCCGCCCTCTATTACGCGCATATGCACAGCTTGACGCAGCGCGCCGCCAAGACGCTCATCTTCGCCAACAGCCGCGATGGTGTCGAGCAGATCGGCCTGGCGCTGCGCAAGATTTCCCAGCGCGAGAAATTGCCCAGCTTTTACCACGTGCATCATGGCAATGTATCTGCGCCGCTGCGAGAAAGCGCCGAAGCAGCCATGCGCGCGCCCGATGCGCTGGCTTGCGTCGCCGCCACTGTCACGCTGGAACTGGGCATTGACCTCGGGCAGCTCGACCAGGTCATTCAGGTCAACGCCACGCACACAGTCAGCAGCTTCGTGCAGCGCTTGGGGCGGTCGGGCCGGCGCGGCGGCAGCGCCTCGAAGATGTTTTTCTATTGCAGCGAAGACGACCGCGATGCCGCTCATATCGGCGAAGAAATGCCCTGGAATCTCTTGCAGACGATCGCCATCATCCAGCTTTACGCGGAAGAGCGCTGGATCGAGCCGCCGCATATCGCCCGCTTGCCCAACAGCCTGCTTTATCACCAAACGATGAGCACCGTCTATGCGCATACCGAGCTGACACCGCCGCAATTGGCCGAGCGCGTGCTGGGTTTAGCGCCATTTGCACAGGTTACGCAAGATCATTTTCGCGCGCTGCTGCGGCATCTGCTGGTCATCGACCATTTGCAGCAGGCGCCAGGCGGCGGGCTGATCATCGGCTTCAGCGCCGAGAAGATCGTCAATCATTACAGCTTTTTTGCGGTATTTTCCGATGAGACTTTGTTTCGCGTGCGCGACAAAAGCCGCGAGATCGGCACGGTTCAATCGCCGCCGGCAGTCGATGACACCCTGGTGCTGGCGGGCTATATTTGGCGCGTGCTGCATGTCGACTATCAACAGCGCATCATCGAGGTCGTGCGCGCGCAGGGCAGGAAAGGGCAAGCCTGGCACGGCGGCGGACCTGACATTCACAGCCGCGTCTTGCAGCGCATGCGCCAGTTGCTGCAAACCGAAAGCGAGCCCAATTATCTTTATGAACGGGCAAAAATGCGCCTCGGGCTGGCACGCGGGGCAGCGAAACGAGCGGGCTTGCTGGATAAGGCGCTCTTGCCGCTGGCGAATGGTCGCTGGCTGCTGCTGCCCTGGTGCGGCACCCGTCAATTCGACACCTTGATGACGTTGCTGCGACACGCGGGCATGGAAGTGCGTGAACCCTACACACCCTACTATGCGGTTCTTGGCGGCTGCAACAACCTTGCCGAATTGGTGAATGCGCTGGCTGGCATTTGCGCGAATCCGCCCAGCGCCGCCCAACTGGCAAGTCAGCAGCCACCTGAAGCGCTCCACCGCGAGAAATATGACCGCTTTGTGCCGCCAGAGCTGCTGCGCGAAAGTTACGCGTCCGACCACCTGGATCTGCCCGGCGCGCTGGCATGTTTACGAGGCATGCTCGGGATGGAGCGGGAAGCGCCTGCTGCCGCGAAGTCGTTCACCGGCTAGACGTCTAGCAGCCGGGCAACGATTCCGTCAATCACGGCGATCTTGTCGGCAAGGATTTCGCGCGCCCGGCCGCGCGCCCTGCCCGGACCGCCATTGAGCAATTGGTTTTCGTCCATGCCCTTCATTTCTTCGATTCTTTCGTGTGCCTGCATGCTTAATCGCGCCAGTTCTTGATGATCGGGAGTGTCTTTTTCATATATGGGGATGGCGCAGGCTTCAAATGGCGTGCGGTGGATATCGCGATGCCCCCATAAGCCTTGAGATTGATGTGCCTTTATGGATTCATTTACAGTTGGTGAATTCAGAATCGCGGAGAGGTAGTGCGCTTCCTGAAGCGTTTCGGTTGATAAGTAGTATGTTTTTGTGTCTACCACGAATCCTCGCACCCTGCGACGATAAACTCGCAAGTTGTCTGCGTCGATATCCAAAACGCAGCTTGCTATGTTGGTGCCGCTTCCACCATAGATCACTCGATATTGATCTCTAACACTTTGCCTGGTCAATTTGCCGCGATAGTTTAACCAGTTGGGCCATGACGCCGTAGTTGTGCTATTCCTATGTTCCTCCCAGGTCTTGTTCATGATGTCAAACCAGGAAGTGAAATCCTCAATATGTCCTTTCACGGCGAATGCCAAAACATCGTGCAGCATTTCCAGCTTGCCTTCGTCGTTCAGCCGGGCGGGCAGCGCGACCATGTTTAACTTCTGATAACCAAAAGGCAGCAGGTGCTTGCTCAACAGGGTGGCGTATATATATGGAGAACTGGCTCGGCCTTCCAGTTTGAAGCCTTTCCAGGGCAGTTTGGCATCTTTGTTCAGTTCTGGATCGGTCTCTACGATGGGAAAATGTGGCGCGCCGGCCGGGCGCACGAAACACAAATTGCGCGGGACGAGCGACGCGCCTTGGGAAAACAGCTCGTAATAGTAGATGCTGCGGATTTTCGGATCGACGAAGCTGGTGACCGTTTCTCCGACGCTTAGCAGCGGTTCGGCTTCTGCCAGCGGCAATTCGTGTTTGTCGAAGCGCGCCTGGTATGTCCGGGTAGGGATGTTCTGTTTTACGATTTCGTCATTGGACAGAATCAACACAGCAGACGGCACATTGAACAAGGGACTGACATCGCCCACATCGAGGATCCGCGTCATGCCTTGTCGTTGGAAGGGACGGTGCTGCTTTGCGCCAGTGAGTACGCTTCGAGGCATGACAAAAGCCAGCGTGCCCGTATCTTTCAAATAACGGTCTTTGGCATGGGCGAAAAACAGCGTGCTCAAATCCATTTGGGTGAAGAGCTTGACATCGCTCGAGTCGATAAGCTGATAGTAGATAGACAGGTCTTTCACTTCGTCCTGCCAGACTGCGCTGTTGATGTAGCGATAAGATAGCCAGGGCGGATTGCCGATGACGACATCAAATTGCTTTTCCGCCAGAACCAGCGGACGCGAAAGATTCTTCAAGATGTATGCCCAAATCCTGTTGCGCCCCTCAATGATCAAGGTGGCAAGCAAATGGAAGTTGCCAGCCCACAGATTGCGGAAGGTTGGATTGCCCAAGTCGCCGTAGATATCTTGTACCCAGCGTCTGAATACATTTGCCAGCTGTGAGGTCTGTGCCGGATCAGCGACAAGCTTCGCCATTTCGTCCATGATGTCTATCGTACGCGTGAGCTTGTCGGCGTCCACAGCCGATTCTACAGGGATGCGGAATAGCTCATCGTTCTCCCAGTCGACTGCAATCGTGACGGCATCCTCGCTACGGTTCTCCAGCGGTCGGATCAGCGCGTCCGCCATGAAGACCGGCAAGGGCGCTACATGGTCATCGCCATTGCTTTCGCCGATTTCCAGATGCTCGCGCAATGCCAACAGATAATTGATTCGCGCAATCGTCACCGCCAGCGGATGGATATCAATGCCGACGATGTTGTTCAATGCGAAGTCAACCAGATCGCGCCCTTGCAAGCCTTTGTCCGCAAGGTGGCGTATGGCATTGAAAAGGAAGCTGCCAGAGCCGCAAGCGGGGTCAAGCAGGCTCTGTGGCGCGTTGTAGTCGATTTCCTGCAAGACCAGTTGCGCCAGCCAGTCGGGCGTGTAATATTCGCCCAGATCGTGCCGCGTTTCTGGGTCGACCAGATTTTGATACAGTTGCTTCAACAAGTCCTGCTGGATGACGTGCAGATCATAAACCAGCAATTCGCCTGACAGTTCGTATAAGAGATCAATCGATTCTTGCTGAATATCGTCCATCAGCAGCCAGGCGAAGAAATCGTTCTCGCCGACATTGCTGATGCCGAACTTTTGAAAAGCCGAACCCGTGACAATCCGGTAAATGTCAGTGCGCGGCGGACGACCTTCCAGCGCCGCGAATAACAGAATCTTGGCGAACTGCGACAGAAAGCTGTGCCGCAAGAACAGTTCGTCATCGGCAATATCCGAGCCGTAGACCTTGCTCAGCAAACCGCGCCACTGCCCGCGCCAGACATCCAGCTCAGTCTTGCTTTGCGCTTTGTCCAGCAGCCGCGCCAGCCTCTGCCGGGCGAGCCGAAATGCGGGACTGTCGATGCCAAAGCGCTGTACGATGTCATCGGCTGTCGGCTCGATCTGCTTTTTGCTGAACAGGTAAGCATCCAGCCACAGATAGGTGGCGCGCGAGTCTACTTCGGCGATATTGAAATGGCTGACTTCTTGCGCTTCAAGCTCTTCATCCAGGATGTAAGTGCGGAAGCGGATGCCGTCGGTCAGCATTCCGACATAACGATTCAACTCGGGCATTTCGCGCATGTAATCGCGTAGCTGTTCTATGTTTTCTCCAAGCTTTGTGTCGATGTTGCGCTTGAATTCGATCACCAGGTCGCCAAACAAAGCATCGACATAGCCATGCTTTTTCACTTTCGACATGGTGATGTGATGCTCAAGCTCAATATCTTCGGATCTCACGCCAAAGGCGCTGTGGATGAAAGTGAGGAAGGCATGGCTAATCTGCCGTTCAGGCTTGTCGGTTGCGTGCGCGTTCGCAATGATGCTTAAGTATTCTGCGAGCCTGGCGTCAAATTCCGGTGGCATGCCATGTCTCCGCTGTGGGCAAGTGCGCTTGTATTTTACCACTTTCGGTGGCGATGCCGCTTGGTGGAAGCCTTCCCCCAGCCTGATGGAGGACTCAGGAGGTTGCCATCTGTGCTACAATCACCGCTCGAAAATCAGGAGCCGCCCGATGTCTCAACCCCCCGACTGGCGCGAGCATGGCGTGCGCATTGTGCGCAGTGACGAGCTCGACAGCAACACGCCCCAGACGCCCGGCATGACGCGCGCAGCCGCCATCAACCACGCCAAAGCCGGCGCAAACAAATTGTGGGCGGGCACCGTCAACATCCAGCCCGATGCCAAAACCGGCGCCCACCATCATGGCGATCTGGAAAGCGTCATCTATGTTGTCAGTGGACGCGCCCGCATGCGCTGGGGCGAACGGCTGGAATATGTCGCCGAAGCCGAAGCGGGCGATTTTATCTATGTGCCGCCCTTCGTGCCCCACCAGGAGATCAACGCCAAGCCCGATGAAGCGCTGCTGTGCATCCTCGTGCGCAGCGACCAGGAAGCGGTCGTCGTCAACCTGGATATCGAGCCGGCCGAAGTATCGGAAACCACTTGGGTAGGACCGAATCACCCGCAGGGGTGATCAAATTTACCCATCCATTTTGTCCCTATTTCATACGGGGATTATGACGGTCGCAGCAGCACCTTGGCGACATCGCCCGGCGCTTCAATGAGCCGCTCGAACCACGAGCCGCCTTCGCCCAGCGGCGCTTCGTGAATCCACGGGTCGAGGCGCAGCGCACCTTCCGCCAGCAGCTCCAGCCCACGCGCGAAATTGGCAGGCGTATAGGCGAAGGAGCCGCGCGCCACGATTTCGCTGCGGATCATGTTGGCGACCGGCATGGCGCTGGTTTCTTCGTGCAAGCCGCTGAGGATGATTGTGCCGCTCGCCCGTGCCGCCGCCACGCATTGTTCGCGTGTTTGGGCTGTGCCGACCGCATCGACAGCGACTGTCACGCCAGCGCCAGAGGTAGCATCAAGCACAGCCGCGACCGGGTCGCTTTCTCGGGGCTGCAGGGGAATGCCGCCCAGCTCTGCGCCCATGTTCAGACGCGCCGCATCCAGCTCGGCGATGAAGACGCGCGCCGCCCCCTGATAGCGCAGCATCTGCAAGCTCAGCAAACCGATGGGTCCCGCGCCGATGACCAGGCAGTCTTCGTCCGCGACTGTGCCCGCCAGCTCGGCAATGCGCACAGCACAGCCAGCCGGTTCGGTCAGCGCGCCAATCCGTGTATCCATGCCCGCGGGCAGCTGCAGCGCCAACTTAGCTGGGGCGCTGACGAATTCGGCGAATGCGCCCGGACGATGCGCGCCCAGCAGACGGCGGTTGGCGCAAAGCTGATTGACGCCCGCCAGACAAACCGGGCAATCGCCGCAATACCAGAGCGGATTGACCGTCACCAGCGCGCCAACTTGCAAGTCGGGGCGCAGCTGTGGCACGAGCGGACCAAGCTCGACGATCTCGCCAGCGAATTCGTGCCCCATGATCAACGGTGGCATGCGCAGCGCATTGTGTCCCAGATAGCCGCTTAGCTCGCTGCCGCAGATGCCGGCCTGCCGGACGCGAATCACAATTTCGTCGCCGGCTGCTGTGGGCGCGGGTTCACTTTGCAGTTGCATTTGCCGCGCCGCCCGCCATACCAGCGCTTGCATGCTGTTTCCTTTCTCCTCAGTCGGCATCAATGCGCAGGGACCCCGTAAAAGCTGCCCTGTGCCACGACGCCGCTGATCAGATGCTTCTGCCCGAACTAGAATACCACGAACATGGGCATGGTCATCTGCGGGCTTGCCTTTACGCTATACTCCGCCCAGTGTCAGCCTAGGAAAAGGAGATTCGCCTTGCCACTTTTTGATATGCCCCTGGAAGAACTGCGCGTCTACAAACCGCAGCGCAAGGAACCAGCCGACTTCGACGACTTCTGGCGCGAGACCTTGTCCGAGGCTCGCCAGCACGACCTGGCTGCCACATTTGAGCCGATCGACAGCGGGCTGGAAACGATCAATGTCTATGATGTGACCTTTGCGGGTTTTGGCGGAGCGCCTATCAAAGGCTGGTATCTCGTGCCGAGGCATCTGCCTGCCCCACTGCCGGCTGTCGTGCATTACATCGGCTATGGCGGTGGACGAGGCTATCCGCTGGAGTGGCTGGAATTCCCCTCGGCCGGTTTCGCCCACCTGGTGATGGACAGTCGCGGACAAGGCAGCGACACCGCCGACATGCCCAATGGCGTCAACCCAGCCGTGCCCGGCTATATGACGCAGGGTATCCTCGACCCGCGCACTTATTATTACCGCCGTCTGTATACCGATGCCGTGCGCGCAGTTGATGCCATCGTCACTCGCAGCGAAATCGACCAAAAGCGCATCGCGGTGACTGGCGGCAGCCAGGGTGGCGGCTTGTGCATTGCTGCGGCTGGCTTGCGCGATGATGTGGCTTACTGCCTGCCCGATGTGCCATTTTTGTCGCATTTTCGGCGCGCAGTCGATATCACGCCCAACAACCCCTACCAAGAAATCGCCCGTTACCTGGCCACGCACCGCGACAAGATCGATGTCGTCTTCAACACGCTGGCTTATTTTGATGGCGTCAATTTTGCCGCGCGCATGCAGGCGGGGGCATTTTATTCCGTGGGCATCATGGACACAGTTTGCCCACCCTCAACGGTCTATGCCTCGTACAACCAGGTACGCAGCCAAAAGCGCATCGTGGAATATCACTACAACAATCATGAAGGTGGCGGCGCACAACATCTGCTGGAGAAAATCCGCATACTGAGAGAATTGTGGCTGGCATGAGCCGGACGCAGGTTGTCATTTTGGGCAGCGGCACGCCCAACGCCGATCCCGACCGCGTGAGTTCGAGCCTGGCTGTGGTGGTCGCTGGACAGCCCTACCTGGTCGATTGCGGACATGGCGCGGTGCAGCGGGTGGTCGAGGCGCGGGCGACAGGCAAAATCGACTGGGATACAACTGCCCTGACGCGACTCTTCGTCACGCACCTGCATGCCGATCACACTGTCGGCTTGCCCGATCTGCTGTATACGCCCTGGATCCATGAGCGCAAATCTGGCTTGCAAGCCATCGGCCCGCTCGGGCTGGCGGATATGGCGCGGCATATCGAGCTGGCTTACAGCGAAAATATCCGCGAGCATCTCAGTGCCCATCCCAGCAGCAAAGACGGCTACAAAATAGACGTGCGCGAGGTTGCCGGCGGCTGCGTCTATGCCGATGAACAGGTGACTGTGCAGGCGCTGGCTGCTGATCATGGCGACCTGGCGGCGCTCAGCTATAAGTTCGAAACGCCTGATGGCACGATTGTCATCTCCGGCGATACCAAGCCGGTGGCGCGCTTCGCAGAGTGGGCGCGCGGCTGCGACCTGCTGCTGCACGAAGTCTATTCGGCTCGGCAATTCGCCTTTCGTCCGCCAGCATGGCAAGCCTATCATGCGCGCACGCACACCTCGAGCGACGAGCTGGCGGCGCTGGCGACTGCTTTGCGTCCCAAGCGGCTCGTGCTGGTGCATCAGCTGTTTTGGGGGCAGACACCCGCCGACCTGGTGGCCGAGCTGCAGCGCGCTTATGACGGCGAGGTCATCAGCGCCAGCGATCTGGATGTGTATGCGCTGTAGGCAGGAATGCTTGACAGAATCCTCGCGCGTACTTTGCCCCCCGACTTTTCAGGGGGACCGAGAGGGTAGAAAAAGGGGCAGAGCATGAGCCAGGAGGCAGTCTTCCAGGCGCTGCAATTCGAGATGCTGGACGAAGCCGAACAGCTGCGACGTTCGCGGGAGTTTGTGCGGCGCATAGCCCAGCGGCGCAGCGTGCGTGATTTTTCACCACAACCTGTGCCAATAGAATTGATCGAGAATGCCATCCGCGCAGCTGGCACGGCTCCCTCCGGCGCAAATCAGCAGCCCTGGACCTTCGTGGTGGTCAGCGACCCGGCGCTGAAAAAGCAAATGCGCGCCGCCGCCGAAGCCGAAGAAAAAGAGAGCTATGAACGGCGCATGAGCCAGGAGTGGCTAGACGCGCTGGCGCCACTGGGCACCGATTGGCGCAAACCGCACATTGAAGACGCGCCCTATGTCATCGTCGTCTTCCGCCAAGCCTATGGCATAGCAGCCGATGGACGGCGCATCAAGCATTATTACAGCGAAGAGTCGGTGGGCATCGCGGTGGGTTTGCTGCTGGCGGCGCTGCATTTGTCGGGGCTGGCCACGCTGACCCATACGCCCAGCCCGATGAAGTTCCTGGCGGAGATCGTAGGACGACCCGCCAACGAGCGCGCTTTCGTGCTGATCCCGGTGGGATACCCGGCCGATGATGCGCAAGTGCCGGTCATCAGCAAGAAGCGCCTGGACGAGATCCTGCTGCGGCGCTAGAACTTCGTGCCATACGCGGGAATGATCGCGCCATGGATGATCGCGCCGGCATCGGATGCCAGGAAAGCGATGACGCGCCCCAGCTGCTGCGGGGTAACGCCGGCGTCGGGATCGGCGGCTTGTTCGGGCCTGGCGATGGCAGAGGGCAGCACGGCGTTCACGCGGATGCCCTGGCGTTTGTATTCTGCGGACAGGCTCTCGGTCAGGCGCAGGACGGCGGCTTTGGAAGCAGCATAGGCAGCGTCATGCCCACTGGAGCGTAAGCCAGGCCTCGCGCCGATATTGACGATAACGCCACCCCCCTGGGCGAGCATGGCGGGCAGAACCGCGCGGCTCATCAAAAAGGTGATGGTGGCGTTCAGCCGCAGCATGGTTAGCCAGGTTTCCAGCGACATTTCATGCACAGGCTGCCCGGCATCCCAGCCGCCCACGATATTCACCAGAATGTCGATGCGTCCGAAAGCAGCCAGGACGCGTCGCAAAAGCTCTTCGACCTCAGACTCGTCAGACAGATCGGCCGATTGCAGGCAGATGTGGTCGGCATCATCGCGCAGGTCGGGGAAGCGCTGGTAGAGTCGGTCATCGCCGCAAGTTAGCGCCAGCTTTGCGCCGCCCGCGCGAAAAACAGGAATCACGCCCGAAGCCAGCAATCCTGATGCGCCGGTGATCAGCGCTACTTTTCCTGCGAATTCTGTCATGGTCCTGCTTTCCTCATGATTCTAGCCACAGCCTAGCATACAATCGCGGACAAAACGACAAGCCCGAATGGCTGTAGCGGCAAGGCGGCGACTCGTCAATTCGCATGCCTGCCTGGCACGTGAATTTGGGCAACCGAGCGCGCTGGTTTATCATGCCTGTGCGAGTGGCTGTCGTAAAACGATTAAGGGGAGGAAGCATGCGCGTAGTGATTATCGGCGGCGCGGGCAGAGTCGGCAGCATGACAGCGCCCTACCTCAAGCCCGAGCACAGCCTGACTATCTTCGACCAGCGTCCAGCGGCGGACAGCAGCTTGCCCAGCGTCCAGGGCGACATCTGCGATTATGAAGCGCTGTCCCATGTCATGTCGGGTCAACAAGCGCTGATCTATATGGCGATGGGCAGCGAAGATTGGGACAGCCTGGCCGGCATACACAGCGCTTACGACATCAATATCAAGGGGCTGCATCTGGCGTTGTACGCGGCGCAGGCAGTTGGCATCAATCAGGCGGTCTATACCAGCAGCATGTCGGTCTACGAGAATCTGGATGGGCGCACTTTCGCCGATGAGCATGCTGCTCCCGATGCGCATGGACTATATGGCTTCACCAAGTATCTGGGCGAGCAGGTCTGCCAAAATGCCGCGCGCAACTGGGACATGCACATCAATGCGCTGCGCTTGTGCTTCCCCACGCCCGATGACAAGCTGGCACAGATCAAGCCCGAGCAGCGCAGTCTGGCCACAGCAGCCAGCGATGTAGCTGCGGCGCTGGCGGCCGCACTGCGTTTCCAAGGACGATTTCAGACTTTTATGATTAGTGGCGATGCGCGCCACACTGTGCTAAACATGCACAAAGCGCGGCTGATGCTGGGCTGGACGCCGAAGATGACATAAGGCGCTTCTCGCACACAGTCAAATAATGAAACGGGCGGCACGATGCCAACATACGACCTGCTATTGAAAAACGGCCACACAATCGACCCGGCAAACAGCGTCGACGCGCCCATGGATCTGGCCATCGCGGACGGAAAAATCGCTGCTGTCGCGACCGATATCGCCAGCGCCGAGGCCGCAGCGACCATCGACGCCAGCGGCTTGATCATCACGCCCGGGCTCATTGACATCCATGTGCATGTCTATCACAGTCGCGAGCCAGAAACGTTGAGCATCATCGCCGACCACCACAGCTTCCGCTCGGGCGTGACGACGGTCGTGGACACGGGCACGGCGGGCGCAAAACACTTTTTGCATTTCAAGCGCACTGTCATCGACCGGGCCCGCACCCGCATCTTCGCCTATATCAACATCGTCAAGTCGGGCATGACAGGTCCATTCGAGCAGGACATCAATGAGATGGATGCCCAACTGGCGGCGTCTATTGTCCTGGCCTATCCTGAAGATTGCGTAGGCATCAAAACGGCGCATTACTGGGTCAGCGAGCCATTTGACGAGGCGCATCCGCCCTGGGCGGCTGTCGACCGCGCGCTGGAAGCATCCGCCATCTGTGGCAAGCCGCTGATGGTCGACTTTTGGCATCGCGAAGGGCGCAGCTATCAGGAACTCTTGCAAAAGATGCAGCCGGGCGACATCCACACGCATGTCTATGCGCAGCAGTTCCCCATATTGAACGCCGAAAATCAGCCCGCCGATTTTATGTTCGAGGCGCGCGAACGCGGCATCATCTTCGACCTGGGGCACGGCGCAGGCAGCTTTTGGTTCCGCCAGGCTATCCCGGCTTTCCAGGGCGGTTTCGGCCCCGACAGCATCAGCACCGACCTGCACATCGGCAATGTCAACGGCGTCGTGCACGACATGCTGCACACCATGTCCAAGCTGCTGTGCATGGGCATGCCGCTGGGCGAAGTCATCTGCCGCTCGACCGTGACGCCCGCCCGCGAAATTGGGCATGCCGAGCTGGGCACGCTGAGCATTGGCGCAGAGGCGGATGTGGCGCTGCTGCGGCTGGACGAAGGCAGCTTCGGCTATGTCGATTGCGGTGGCGCTCGCATGGCTGGCAGGCAACGGCTCTGCTGCGAGATGACCATCCGCGCCGGCGAGATCGTCTACGATCTGAATGGACGCGCCGCACCCGACTGGCAAGCTGCGCCCGAGTCCTACTGGAAAATCCGCTTACCGACAGGCAGCTATGCGCCATGACAACCTATAAAAAACTGGGTCTGCGCCCGGTCATCAATGCCTATGCCACTGTGACCAAGTATGGCGGGTCGTTGATGCCTCCCGAGGTCTTGGCCGCCATGACTGCGGCGGCAGACAGCTTTATCGACCTGGCGGCATTGCAGCGGGCGGTGGGCGCGCGAATCGCCGAGCTGACGCGCAACGAAGCGGCTTATGTAACATCGGGGGCGGCGGCTGGCGTTTTGCTGGCGGCGGCAGCCAGTGTGCTGCGCAAATGCCCCGAGGCCGCCAAGACCTTCCCGCAGTTGGACGGCATGCCGCACGAAGCGATCGTGCAGCGCCACCACCGCAATGGTTACGACTTCGGCGTGCAAGCCATCGGCATGCGCTTCATCGAAATCGACCCTTGCCTGGACAGTCTGCGCGCAGCGATCAACGAACGTACCGCTTGCATCTTCTGGTTCGCCGGCACGATGAACAGGCCAGACGAAATCCCGCTGCCGCAGTTGATTGAAATCGCCGCGGCGCAGGACCTGCCCGTTATCGTGGATGCCGCCGCCCAGCTGCCGCCTGTCGAGAACTTGTGGCGCTATACGCAGATGGGCGCTGCTCTGGCGCTGTTCAGCGGTGGCAAAGACCTGCGCGGTCCACAGCCGAGCGGACTGATGCTGGGGCGTCGCGAACTGATCGAGTGCATTCGCCCGATTAGCAGCCCAAATCACGGGCTGGGGCGCCCGCTGAAAGTCGGCAAGGAAGAGTTGATGGGCCTGCTGGCGGCGGTGGAGCGCTATCTGGGGCTGGACCATGCGGCCCGCGCAAACTATTGCGAAGATTGTGTGGCGCTGTGGCTGGCGGCGCTGAATCCGCTGGCGGGTGTATCAGCGGAACGCGCCTTCCCCAACGAAGCCAATCAACCGCTGGCCTGGTGCCGCGTGACGATCGATGCCGCTGCGCTGGGCATGTCGGCTGACGAGGCTGTGGGGGCTTTCCTGGCGCAGGAACCAGCCATCGCTGTCTCGCCATTGAGCGACAGGCAGTTCCACCTCAATCCCATGACGTTGAATCGTGGCGAAGAAATCATCGTGCGCGATGCCTGCCTGCGCGTGCTGGGTGGCAGCTGACCATGCAGCGCCCTTTTGAGCTGTATGACCTGCGCGTGACGGTCGAGCGTATCGAGGGACGCAGCGTCTGTGGCTTGCAAGTCGGCGATTATTTTGATCTGACAGAAAGCGCCAAATTGCGCATCCCAGCCGGCAAGCACTTCTGCATCTATGCGCTTTCGGCGGTGTTGCCCCTGCTGGCGGCCAAGCAGCGCGCGCTCAGCGAAAACGACTGGATGACGCGCGATACTATCGCCGCCTGCCCAGATGTCGACGAGCGCCTGATTATGCGCATCGAACGGATAAACAAACGGGTTATGGACAGCGACGACTTGACTTGAGCTGCCGCACCTGCGCCCCAATTGTGATACAAATAAGGTAAGCCTTCTGTCGTCTCGGTCCCGCCATGGAGATAGGGGGATGGTGGACGCAGTTACGGCAATCTCCCTTCCCTGACTTGTTGGGGAGAGGTTAGCGAGATGTAGGGGCGAGGCGGGGACTCGCCCATTGCCAGAAAAATCGGCATCAAAAATAGGAGACGAGCTCATGACGAAGCAGCGCAAGCACATCAAGGTAACCTACTCCACGCTCGGCAGCCCCGATCCATTGCTGCATGAATACTTTGACGAAGATGTCGCCGAACTGAAGCAGAACCTCGGGCGCGATTATCCGCTGCTGATCAACGGCGAATGGCAGGCGGGGGCGGATAGCTTTGAAGCGCGCTCGCCAATCAACAGCGACTGGCTGCTGGGCAACTTCGCGCAGGCAGCCGACGAGCAGGTGGATGCAGCAGTGGCCGCCGCGCAGGCAGCCTATCCGGCCTGGCGAGATAGTCCCTGGCAAGAGCGCGTCGACATCCTCAACCACGCCGCCGATCTCATCAGCCAGCGCTTGTTCGAGATCTCGGCGGCAGTCAGCATGGAGATCGGCAAGAATCGCCTGGAAGCCATCGGCGAGGTAGAAGAAACCGCCGACCTCATCCGCTATTGCGTGGATGCCATGCGCGAAAATGCAGGCTTCGACCGCAAGCTGCTCAGCGAATCGGCGCGGCATCACAACCGTAGCGTGCTCAAGCCCTACGGCGTTTGGGGCGTGATCGGCCCCTTCAACTTTCCGGCGGCGCTGACCGGTGGGCCGAGCGGCGCGGCCTTGGTCGCCGGCAACACGGTCGTGCTGAAACCGGCCGCCGAGGGCTCGCTGACCGCCTGGCACATCGCCAAGTGCCTGGAAGACGCGGGGGCGCCAGCGGGCGTTTTTAATCTGGTCTATGGGGGCGACGAGCCCGGCAAAGCGCTGGTCGCCAATCCCGCGCTGGGCGGATTGACCTTCACCGGCAGCTATGATGTGGGGATGCGCATCATTCAGTCCTTCACCACCGCGGCTGGTTATTATCGTCCCGTCATCGCCGAGATGGGTGGCAAAAACCCGACCATCATCACCGAAAAAGCCGACCTCGACAAAGCGGCGCTGGGCGTGATGCGCTCGGCATTTGGCTTGACCGGGCAAAAGTGTTCGGCTTGCTCGCGGGTCTATGTCGATGCGGCTGTGCATGACGACTTCTTGCAAAAGCTGGTCGATCTGGCGGGTGAAGTTGCTGTGGGCGACCCCACCAATGCCGATACCTACATGGGTCCCATCATCAGCCAGCGCGCCTATGACGCCTATCAGCAGTATGTGGACGAGTTGGGCGCGGGGCAGGTCTTGGCGGGTGGGCGCACGTTGCCGCTGGGCAAGGGTTACTTCGTCGCGCCGACAGTCGTGGCAAACCTGCCCGATGAGCACCGCTTGTGGCAGCACGAGATGTTCGCGCCAATCGTGGCTGTGCGCGCTGTGGAAGACAAAGACGAAGCCATGCGTCTGGCGAATGATGTCGCGCTGGGCTTGACGGCCGGCATGTACAGCGAAGACGAAGGCGAAGTGCAGTGGTTTTTGGACAATATCGAGGCCGGCGTGCTTTATGTCAATCGCGCGACCGGGGCGACCACAGGCGCCTGGCCCGGCTATCAGTCATTCGGCGGCTGGAAAGGCAGCACAGGCAGCGGCAAGGCAGCCGGCAGCCGGTATTACTTGCAGCAATACATGCGCGAGCAATCGCATACCATCGTGGCCTGAAGCCAATGCAGACCAGCGCGCGCGACTTGTATCGCCAGCAGAGCCGCTTCACCGACCCGGGAAAGTACGCGCGAGACTTTGACCGCTTGCCCGCCCACCCGTCCCGCCTGGCAGCGATCGTGCAAGGGCTTATCATCCCGCCCTATGTCGGCATTTTGCAGCTGCACAACACAGCCTACGCCGACATCGTCGATGCTGCCTTCGGCTATCGTTATGTCGACACCCTGCTTGACGAAGTGATGCGACTGCAGTCCGCGCCCTTGCATGAAGCCCGTCCGCCACGACTTCGCCTGGGCGTGAATTGCCGCAACTTCGCCGTCCTGCTGGTATCGCTGCTGCGGCATCAGGGCCTGCCCGCCCGCGTCCGCATCGGCTTCGAGCGCTATCTCGACGGTCCGATCCACTTTGAACATCGCATTGCGGAATACTGGGACGAAAAGCAAGGCAGATGGCTTCTGGCTGATGCCTATGTCGATCCCACCTTGCACGCATCGCTGCAGCGGCAGTTCGATCCGCTGGATTTGACGCCTGCCGATTTCAGTTGCGCCGGAGCAGTATGGCTGGCTGCGCGTCGTGGCGCCATCGACGCCGAGCGATACGGCGACAGTCCAGCGGACAAGGGTTTGGCGCCGATTCGTTATGCCCTGCTGCACGACTTTGACGCGCTCAATGGATTTGAAGTTTGCGGCAATGACGCCTGGGGCGCGCTCATAGAAAAGCCGCAGGAGCAACTGGATGATTGCGACTGGCGCTTTTTGGATCGGGTCGCGGAGTTGTGCGTGGATGTGGATTCGGCATTCGCGCGCTTGCGCCGCTTGCATGCCCAGTCGGCCTATGGCAAGCAAGTGCGAAAGCAGGCGGCGGCTCTGGGCTTATTGAATTGATGCAGGCGAGTGCCGTGGCAGCGCCCGCTCCCTATCCGTCTCCGCCGTTGGCAAGCAGCGACAAAATGTGATAGGATACTGATGGTAACCAGGAGGTCAATTGTGGCGGCAATTGAAGCTAGCCCCCAACGAAACAGCGAACGCTTGACTCATATTGAAGCGATATTGCCATATCTCGCTACAAAAGCGGATATTGAAAGGCTGCAAAGCTCGTTGATCAAGTGGATCATCGGCACCTGGCTGGCGATGATGACGATCTTTGTGGCTGTGCTTGCGCCTCTGATCATTTATATCATTAGCCGCTTGCCCGCCTGACCGCTGCCCTATCCTCTGCTGCAGCTTTGCGCTAGTCAGTTATTCGATCACCACCAGTTCTTGCCAGCCGTTCGTCAGTTTCTCGCCGCCACCTGGACGCGCCACCACCACATCTTCCACTCGCGCCGAATAGCCGTTGAACTGCATGATGCTCGGCTCGATTGTGAAGAGCATGCCCTCTTGCAGCGGCGTTTCGTCCCCGCGCGTGAGGAATGGCGGCTCGTGCACATCCATGCCAATGCCATGCCCGAGGCGGTGTCGGAATGCCTCGCCATAGCCAGCCGCTGCGATGACATCCCGCGCGGCGCGATCGGCATCGCTGGTGGTGGCTTCGTCCGCTTTCAGGGCTGCGATGCCGGCCGCCTGCGAGGCCATCACCAGATCATAGACGCGCTGGGCTTCGGCAGGTGGCTCGCCAAAGAAGACCGTCCTGCCAAAGTCGTAACACCAGCCTTCATAGATGCCGCCAAAGTCAAACAGGATCGACACCGGTGGCTCCAGCGCGCGCGGCCAGCTTTTCATGCGGTCGCCAAAGATCAGAGGCAGTCTCGGCGCGGAATTGTAGAGCGATGTGGTGAAGGACTGCCCCAGCGAACCGTGCTTGCGCAGCTGATAATTGACTTCTTCGACGATTTGCAGCTCGGTCATGCCGTGCCGCATTTGTGCCAGCGTATCGGCAAAAGCGGCTTCTGTGATGCGCCCGGCCTGCTTCATCAACTCGATATCGGCTTGCGATTTGATCACGCGCAGGGGACGCAGCAGCGCCGTGGCCGAAAGCCAATTTGCCCCGGGCAAAAGCGGCTGCAACTGGGATACTGTCTCGCCAGTGGCGAAGTCGCTGATGGCAACGCGCGGATTGTCGGGCAGGTCGAAGTCGTCCAGGATGCTCCGCAGCATATTGGATGGCTCGTCCCAATCGCCCAGCACGCGGATATCGATGCCCTGCAAGCGGCTTAGTCCGCCAAATTCGGCTGTCATGCGCGGCAGAGGCAAGACGGGCGGACGAGTCGGCGTGATCCAGGCGCCCTGCAGCCAATCGCCGGGGTGGATGGTGTGCCCATAATTTGGGAAGTCGCGCGGCACGCCGGTCAGATACTGCAAATCGGAGGAAATCGGGAAGAAGGCGAGGTCGGCGTGCTGGCCCAGGATAGGCTGGAATTGCTGCAAGCGGTCGCTGGACATGGGCTGGCTCCTTGGTTTTGGGCAACTTGTCGTGCGAGATAGTGTAGCCACAGAGAGACCAAAAAATGAAAACCAGCGCAAATCGCCCGTGATGCTTCAACGCATAATGATTTTGACGCGATTGCCCCGGTTTGCTCGCTTCATTCGGTCACTGTCACTTTGGATAGTCCGCGCGGCTTGTCGACGGCGTAACCCCGCACAAGCGCCTGCTGCATGGCGAAAATCTGCCCCGGCATCACGCAGGTGATCGGGCTGAGCCACTCGGGCGCTGCTGGCACGGGCAGAGGATTCGCAGCGCTTTCCAGGGTTTGCGGGTCATCGCTGATGACGAGCAGATCGGCGTCGCGCTTTGCCAGGTCGGCTTGCATGACACGCATGGAATCCAGCGTTGCCCCACTGGGAGCGACCAGCACAACCGGGTGCAGCGCATCAATAGCGGCGATGGGTCCATGCCAGAAGTCGGCTTCGCTGTAGCCTTCGCTGGCGATGTAAATCAGCTCTTTGATCTTGAGCGCGATCTCGCAGGCTGTCGCATAGTTGAAGCCGCGCCCAAGCGCAACCAACCGCGCAATCTTTTGATAGCGCCCCGCCCAGACGCTGATGGCCCCTGACAGCTCCAGCGTTTTCGCCGCCAGGCTGGGCAGCAGCGCCAGCTCGCCGCGCATTGCCGGGTCATCCGCCAGCGCCGCAGTCAGCATGGCCAGGACTGTCAGCTGGGCGGTATACGTCTTGCTGGCCGCCACCGAAAGCTCCCTGCCCGCGCGCAAGGGCAGCAAGTATTCGGCTGTGTTCGCCAGCGGCGAGTCGGCGACATTGCTGATGGCGAGCGTCAATGCGCCTTGTTGGCGCGCGTCTGCCAGCACCTGCCGCACATCTTGGGCCGCGCCCGATTGTGATATGCCGATGACCAGGGCCCGCGACAAATCAGCGGGCTGGTGATAGAGCGTGTGCAGCGATGGCGTGGCCAGCATGACCGGCAGCCCCAGCGCATGCCCGAAGACATATTGCGCATAGCGGGCGGCATTATCGGATGTGCCACGGGCGGCGATGCAGACAAAAGACGGGTTGAAAGCGCGGATAGCAGCCGCGACTCGCTCGGTTTCTGCCCAGCTTTCGTCCAGCAGACGCGCGATGACGGCTGGCTGTTCAGCGATTTCCTTTTGCAGCTGGCTCATGCGTTATCTGGCTCGTCCAGCAGACGGTAGTTGACGCCCAGCGCATCCAGGCAGGGCAGGTGCCGCCGCAGCCGCTCGACCAGCGCCGCATAATCGCGCTCTTGCGGGTGGCGCCACAGCACATCGGCGATGGCGATGGCGCGCGGAAACATCATGTATTCGACATGGTCGCTGCTGGGCATGAATTCCGTCCAGATATTGCCTTGCCCGCCCAGGATATGATGCCGCTTTTCTTTGGCGATCTGCGCTGGAATAACGACATAATCCCAAACCTGCTGCAAGGGCAGGATGGCTGGGATAGCCAGCGGTTCGCTGTCCGTATCGACCGACTGATAATAGTCGAGATAGCAATACGTGTTGGGCGTCATGACGACATCGTGCCCGGCATTGGCAGCCGCGATGCCGCCATCACTGCCGCGCCAACTCATGACGGTGGCATTGGGCGCGAGGCCGCCTTCCAAGATTTCGTCCCAGCCCAGTAGCTTGCGCCCACGCGCGTTCAGCCAGCCTTCGATGCGGCGGATGAACCAGCTTTGCAACTCGTGCTCGTCAGCCAGCCCTTCTGCCTGGATGCGCGCCTGGCAGGCCGGGCAGGCTTCCCAGCGGGCTTTGGGCGCTTCGTCGCCGCCGATATGGATGTATTCTGACGGGAAGAGATCCAAGACCTCGCCCAGCACATCTTCCAGGAAGTCGAACACTTCGTCTTTGCCCGCGCAGAAGATGTCTTCGGCGATGCCCCAGTTTTTGCGCACTTCATAGCCTTCGCCACGACAGCCCAGCTGCGGATAGGCCGTCAGCGCCGCCACCGCATGCCCGGGCAATTCGATTTCTGGCACGATAGTGATGCCGCGCGCCCCGGCATAGGCGACCGCCTCGCGGATCTCGTCCTGCGTATAGAAACCGCCATGTGGCTGCCCGTCATATTCGGGACTGTTGAGGCCGATGACCGTCTCGGCGCGGAAGCCGCCAATTTCGGTCAGGCGCGGATGCTTTTTGATCTCGATGCGCCAGCCCTGGTCTTCGGTGAGATGCCAATGAAAGGTATTGAATTTGTAGAATGCCAGCAGGTCGATGAATTTTTTGATGAAATCCATCGGGAAGAAGTGCCGCCCGACATCCAGGTGCAGACCGCGCCAGCCAAAAGCCGGTTCATCGTCCAGTTCCAGCCCAGGTATGCGCCAATCCACCCCAGGCACAACTTCGCGCGAGAGGATCTGCCTCGGCAGCAGTTGACGGATGGTCTGGAAGCCATGCAGAAAGCCGCGCCGATGTGCCGCTCGCAAGCGCAGCGTCGTCCCGCCAGCCATGAGCGAATAGGCTTCTGGCGAGTCCGATTCCGCCGCCGATTCGAGGATGATGGCGTTTGTGTCTGCGCTGGATTCGCCGCTGTCGGCAGCTTGCACGGGCAGAGCGAATCCTGTGGCGGGGCGCAGATAACTTGCCAAGAGCTCGCCCAATGCGCGGTCCTGAGCGATGATGAGCGCGTCGGGCGCAAGCGAAAAGATCCTGCCTCTGTGTTCGAGCCGGGCTGGCTGTGGAAAAAGTGTGATATCGGTCATAGCGCCTGTTCCTTTGCGTTTGTTGAAATCAGATATCGTCCAGCGAAATCACCGCGCTCAGGTGCTGGGGCTGGTCGGGGTCACAGCCATTTTTCAGCGCGCGCCAATAAGCCAGGAGCTGCAAGGGCGGCAGGTGCAGCGCCGGCGCAACCGCAGCGGGCAGGTCAGCTGGCAGCGAGATGTGATGCTCGAACTCGCTGTGGCATTGGCTGATCACCAGCACAGTCGCGCCCATGTCTTGCATCTCTCGCAAGACGCGCAATTCCTGCGCAGCCGCATCCGGTGAAACCAAGCCAATGACCAGGCTATCCGCGCCCACCAGCGACATGGGTCCGTGCCGAAATTCCAGCGGATGAAAAGCCTCGCTGTGGGCTAGCGACATCTCTTTCATTTTCAGCATGGCTTCACAGGCGATGCCATAGAGCGCGCCCGCGCCCAGAAAGAAGAATTTGCGCAGCTTGTCTTCTTCCCCAAGCAGGCGCATCAGATCGGCGCAGGAATCCAACAGAACGCCGCAAGCCTCGGGCAATCCAGCGCTGACAGATTGTCCGCCCAATGCGCCCGCCAAGAGCTGCGCGAGCACCAACATACTGCTGAAAGAGCGCGTCTGGGCGACGCTGCGTTCTTGCGCGGCATCAATGGCAATCGCCAGGTCGGCTGATTGCGCCAGAGGGCTGCTGCTGTCGCAAGTGATACAGATGACCGCTCCGCCATCCACTGCGAACTTCTGCTGGGCACGCAGGGTTTCGGTGGTCGTGCCGCTGCGCGAGATGGTCAGCAGCAGATAGCGCAGCTTCGGCAGACAGACCGCCGCTGGGCGCAGCAGCAATTCACTGGCTGGCACGGCTCGGGCATCCACGCCGCTCTGTCGCAGCAGTTGTGCCGCTGCCAACGACAGATAATAGGTCGAGCCGCAGCCCGTCACGATGACCTGGTCGAAGTCGGCAGCCGACCACAAGTCTAGCGCTTCGTCCTGGCGCTGTTCAAAGGCGCGCAGAGCCGCCAACCAGGCCGCGGGCTGGCTGAGGATTTCCGGCAGGGTGTGCTGTCCGCTGGGCATAGTCGCATTGTAGCAGAAAGGAAGCTGCCGCTGTGCCAAAAAAGGTCGAGACTCCGCTCGCAGTGGTGGTAGACTTGCGCCATGTCGCGCTTGCTCATCATCAACAGCCGCATCTGGCAAGGGGACCGCTTCCTGGACGGGCACAGCCTGCTCATTGAGGGCGGCAGCATCCGCGCCATCCTCCGCGCTGACGAAACCCGAGCAGCTAAGGGAGACAGCCTGCTGGATGCGGACGGCTGCTATGCCATGCCTGGCTTCGTCGACCTGCATCTGCATGGCAGCGACGATTGCGATGTTATGGACGCAAAGCCCGAGTCGCTGAGCAAGCTGGGCGCGTTTTTGCTGCGGCAGGGCGTTACCAGCTGCCTGGGCACGACCATGGCCGATACACCCGCGCGTATCAGCCGAGCGCTGGATACCATGCATGAGCACATGCGAGCGGGGGGCGGCCCCTTTGTCGGCGTGCATCTGGAAGGTCCCTACCTCAATGCGGCTTTTCGTGGCAGCCAGCCCGCCAAGCACTTGCGCTCGCCCACCCCCGCCCAATATCGTCCCTGGCTGGACAGCGGCATCATCAAGCTGATTACCATGGCGCCCGAGCTGGACGGTGGCGCGGACTTGCTGGCTGAGGCGGTGGCGCGCGGCATCACTGTATCAATCGGGCACAGCGCCGCCGATTATGAAGCGGCTTGCCATTTCTTCCGCGCGGGCATCAGCCAGATCACGCATACTTTCAATGGCATGGCGGGCCTTCATCACCGAGCGCCAGGCATCTTGGCAGCCGCTGTCGAAAATCCGCAAGTTAGCTTTCAGATCATTGCCGATGGCGTGCATGTGCATCCGGCCGTGCTGCGCTTGCTGCTGCGGCTGGCAGGGCGCGAACGAGTGCTGGCCATCAGCGATGCCATGCGCGCGACCGGGCTGGCGGATGGCGACTATGGGCTGGGCGATGTGGCGGTGGCGGTGCGAGATGGCGTGGCGCGGGCGGCGGATGGCGGCTTGGCAGGCAGCACACTGACCATGCCGGATGCGCTGCGCAACCTGATGCGCTTCTGCAACCTGACGCTGGAGCAGGCGCTGCCCATGTTGACGCGAGTGCCGGCGCGCAGCATCGGCCTTTACCCGCGCAAGGGCTCGCTGCGAGTCGGCGCAGATGCCGATATCGCGCTGTGGGACGAGAGCGCTGGCATAAAGGCGACCGTGCTGGGCGGCGAAGTCCTGCATCGAGCGCTGTGAGCTGCGCCTATTGCGGTCGGCTGGCGCATCGCTGCCGCTGTGCCGCGCCAGACAGCGACCTGCGGCGATTCCTGGCGCGTGGCGGACGCGAGTATTCACCTCAACAAATACAGGAACGGACGCGCTGGGCGGTGCCGCCACAGTTGAAACGGCGCGAACGAGCTGTGCTGCGCGCCAACTACGCGGCCTGGCAGACAGCGCTGATCGCAAAGTATGGCGAGCGCTGCGCAAACTGTGGCTCAGTCGAATCGCTGGCGCTGGATCATGTTCTGCCTATCGCGCGGGGTGGACGTTCGGCGCTGGAAAATTTGCAGTTGCTCTGCGGCGCGTGCAACCGGCTCAAAGGCAAGCTGATGGTGGATTGCCGCCAACTCACACATCCAAAATGAAACGTTGGGCGGGTCGCAGGCGCGTCATTTTTTGCATTGCCAGCCAGACTTGTTATACTGGCGGCGTGCGCCTGCCATCGTGCGAGGCGTTGATATGCAACCCGCTTCCAATACGACAGGAGTCTTCCATGAAAGTGAAATTCGGCATTCTCATATCCATCCTTGTTCTCCTTACCGGCGTGTTTGGCGTCGCGGCGCAAGACACATTCTTTGGCAAGACGGCTGACGAGATATTTCCCATCCCCGAAGTCGCCGAGACCGAGCTGGAGCAGACTCTGGCATTTGAGGCGCTGCTGGCGGCGAATATCCCCGATGGCCACGCGCTGGGCGAAGGCAAGACGATCACCTTCGGTGTGCTGGGTCAGGGTTCGCGCGGCGGCATCAGCGGCACCATTTATTTCTGGCGCAACGCCTTCGAGGCGGCTACCGGCGCAAACCTGGAAATCGTCGAGATTCCCTACAACCAGTTGGGCACGACTATCCCCGCCGATTTCTTGACGCAGCAATACACCTATGATGTCTTCGTGGGCGCGGCCTGGCAGTATGGCGACTGGATCAGCAATGGCTGGATCCAACCGATCGACCAATGGATCGGCGACGAGCGCTTTGCCCATTGGTCGCCCGAAGACACGGCGCCGGCTTTCCGCGCGCTGCTGCAGTGGGAAGGCCAGACTTATGGCACGCAGATGGACGGCGATGCCCAGCTCTTCTACTATCGCCACGACATCCTCAACGACCCCGAGTGGCAAGCCGCTTATGCAGACGAAGTCGGCGAACCCATGCCCTATCCCATCCAGACCTGGCAAGATCTGCTGGCCATCACCAGCTTCTTCAATGGCAAGGACTGGAATGGCGATGGCGATCCCGATGACGGCATCAGCTTGCACCTTGCGCCGGGCGGACAGGGGCATTTCCACTACGCTACTTTGGCGGCTTCCTTCGCCGTAACGCCGGCCGATGGCGATGATCCGCGTGCCGTCAGCAAGTACGACAATGTATTCTGGTTCGATCCCGATGACATGACGCCGCTGATCAACGAGCCGGGTCATGTGCGCGCGCTGGAATTCTTGCAAGAACTGGCGGCGACCGGTCAAGAAGCGCAATTCGGCTGGCAACTGGGCGAGGCTTGGGACAACTTCCTCACCGGCAACGCCATCGCGACCTTCAGCTGGGGTGATGTCGGCTCGATTTCGCAGAACGAAGCGCGTTCCACCATCAAGGGCAACCTGGGCGCTTCGGCGATACCCTGCTCCAGCGAATGGTACGACCGCGAAATAGGCGAATTCGTCACCGACACCGAGAACCCCAACTGCGTTGGCAATACCACTGGCGGCAGCTGGCATCCGACCATGTCGACATTCAGCGAAAACCCCGAGCTGACCTACTTCTATATGGCGCTGATCGCCAACCCGGCCATCAACTTCTACAACGCCACCACCGGCTGGCAGGGCATCGACCCCTGCTGCACCTATCAGCTGTATGAGCCGCGCGGTTCTGCCACTTCGGAAGATTACACCGCTGTCGGCTTCAACGCGGACGATATGGAGCGCTACATCAATGCCTATGGCGCCAATGTCTATGACAAACCGACTTCGGTAACCTACCTGCGCATTCCGGGCACCTTGGAATACATCCAGGAGACCTTGGACATCCGCTTGTCCGAGGCCATGACCGGCCAATCATCGGCGCAGGAAGCCCTGGACAACACCGCCGAAGATTGGGAAGAAATCACCGACGATCTCGATATTGACAGCCAGCTGGAGATCTATCAGCAGGCTATTGGCTACAGCGGCATGTAAAGCCCGCTGATCAGCAGAATGGCAGGGGCGGCCAACACCTGGTCGCCCCTACATTGATGGCAGCCTATGGGATAAACCATGACCAACAATCGAGCCAAATACCTGTTCCTGATGCCCGGCGTCATTTGGATTCTGGCCTTTACGCTCTTCCCGCTGATTTATTCTTTCGGATTGAGCCTGACGAATTATCGGCTGGGGCGCGATCCCAAGTACATCGGCTTCGAGAATTATGCGGAGATCCTGGGCATCGGCGATGAAAAAGTAGATAAGAAAGCCGTCAGCACCGCCAGCTTCAGCGCCTTTCTGTTTTTAGGCAGCACAGCCTCCACGTTGATTTTTGGCACCTTTGTAGCCTGGGTCTTCAACCACAGTTTGCCATTTTTACGACAAATGCGAGCCATCGTCACCATGCCGCTGTTCGCCGCGCCTATCGCCGTCGGCTGGCTGGGCGTGGTGATCTTCAATGAGCAGTCCGGACCGATCAACAATGTGCTGGAGGGTCTTGGCCTGGGGCGCGTCAACTGGTTTATCGAACCCATGCCGGCGCGCCTGGCTGTCATGTTCACCGATGTCTGGCAGTGGACGCCCTTCGTCTTCATCATCATCCTCGCTTCCATGCAAGCCATCCCGGATGATCTCTATGAATCGGCGCGCCTGGATACCAAGTCCAACTGGCAGTTGTTCAAGTCCATCACGTTTCCCATGATCGCGCCGGCATTGGGCACAGTTATGCTGCTGCGCATGGTGGAATCGCTAAAGATCATCGATATCCCGTACAGCCTGACGCGCGGCGGTCCTGGCTCGGTCACGCAGACTTATGTGTATTATGCCTACGAGAAAGGCTTGGTCGGCAGCTTCCAACTGGGCGAGGCGGCGGCGCTGGCTTATCTGCTGGTGATCGTGGCGATTGTGATTTCATCCATTTATTTCTACCGCGTGCGTGAGCGCTTCGCATAGAACCACGGAGACCGGCATGCAAGACAACAGCGCAGCACTGCAAGCCCCAATCGTCAAAAGCATCCCACGGCGTCGGACTTTCGGCGACAGAATCATCATCGGGCTGGCGCTCATCTGCACCTTCATCGCCTTTTCGCCCTTTGGTTACGCCATCCTGACCTCGCTGAAGTCGGAGTGGAAGAGCGGCGATATCATCCCATTCCTGCAATTCGAGCCCGACCTGCTCAACTGGCAGCAGGAGTTCGGCAGTGGCGGCGCGGAAACGATGAAAGCCTTGCGCAACAGCAGCTTGATCTCGCTGGGCGCGACGCTGGTGGCAACCACGTTGGGCACCCTGGCTGGTTATGGGCTGGCGCGCTTCAAATATGGCGTGGGAAATCGCAACCTGGTCTCGTGGTTTTTGTCGCAGCGCTTTTTGCCGCCTGTCGCGACCCTGATTCCCTTTGTCTTGATGTTCCGCGACTTGAAGTTGCTGGATACCTTGCCGGGCATGGTCATCGTCAACGCCACCTTCACATTGCCATTCGCCGTGCTGATCATGCGCGATTACTTCGCCGATCTGCCGCCAGAAATGCGCGAAGCGGCACTGGTGGATGGCGCGGGCGAATTCACAACCTTCATGCGCATCGCCTTGCCATTGGCGCGCCCGGCTCTGGTCGCCTCGACGCTGATCTGTTTCGCCTTTTCATGGAACGAATTCTTGTTCGCCAGCGTGCTCGCCAACCGCGACTGGAAGCCCTATCCGATGCTGGTGGCCGGCAGTGACACGGTACGCGGCATCGACTTCGGCTTCGTGACGACGCGCATGCTCATCGCCGTGACTGTGCCGGTCATCCTGTCGCTGATGGTGCAGCGATTCATCGTGCGCGGCTTGACCTTCGGCGCAGTGAAGGGCTAAGCCCCATCGGGATAGGCGGGTTCGTGTAGGGGGAGTCACTGAGTCGCCCTTTTCTTTCACCACAGAAACTCAGCGCATTGGTGTAGGGGTGCCGCTGTGCTTAGGGCCTCAGCCAACTCCGCAAGCCCGGCAGCACCTGCCCGCCGATGAGCCGAATGCCGAGCGCAGATTCCGCGACTCCGTGCGGCGTGCCCAGCTCGATCCGTTTCGCGCCCGCATCAAAAAGCCGCTCGCACTGCTTGATGATATCCGCCGCATCGCCAGCAAAAGCGAAACGATCCAGGATCTCGTCAGGCACCAGCCGCGCCGCGCCCTCTGAATCGCCCGCCGCCACCAGCCCTGCCACCCGCTGCATCAGCGTCGGCTCGATTTCTGTTGTGGGGTCTAGCTTCGACACGATGGGCATGTAGAGCGCCACCGCTTTTCTGGCGGCGAATCGCGCTGCGTCACGGTCGTCGTCCACCACCGATACTGCGCCGATGACAATCTTGACTGTGCCCCGCACCCGGTTTGCACGCGCCTCGCCACGGGAGATCTGCTCCGCCATCCAGGAAATCAGCGCCGGATTCGCCGAACCGCCGATTTTGACCTCGTCCGCCAGTTCGCCAGCCAGCGCCGCCAGCTTCACCCCCCAGGTGCCGATCTGCAGCGGGATGCGCTGGTCGGGCAGGGGATAAGGCGCGCGCACATGCTCGGCGATTTGGAAAATGCGACCGTCCATCCCGGCCACTTCGCCCGCCAGCAGCTTGCGGATGATGCGGATGCTTTCGCGCATGGCAAGCAGCGGGGGTTTTCGCTCGCTGATGCCATGGTCTGCCAGCCAGCCGCCACGCACCAGTCCCAGATACGTGCCCGCCCGCGCCACATCCGCCAGCAGCGCCGCCCCGGCCGCGATATCCAGCGGGTGCATGCGCGATGGTGGGATGCCAGCCGGACCGATGCGCGCCCGCTCGATATGCGGCGCCATCAGCAGCAGCGGACCAAAACTGGGATGGTAGGGCGCATCGCAATAGACGGTGACAGCGTCGAAGGCGTAGTCATTGACCAGCTTTGCCAGCGCAATATAGTCGGCTGCGCGCTTGTCAGTTTGGAAAGCTATCGAGATTTCGCGCTGGGGCATGGGTTCTCGGCAGATCCGCGCTATGCAAAGATGCTCAGCGGCATGTGAAAGCTGACGATCCAGTTGGGCGCATCGACAATCTCGCTGATTTTGAGGTCGCCGGCCACGCTGCACAGGCAATAGGCTTGGCTTTCGGTCAGGCTGCGGTTTTTCACCAGCCACTCAATCATGTAGCGCAGGGCATTCTTGGCATTTTGCATCAGGTCGGGCCCATGCGCGGTGGTGATGTGCCAACCGTCGCTGTCGGTTTTGGTCATGGGGCTGGGACGCCGCAGCTGCAGTTCTCGCAGAGCCAGCCCGCGCCGCAAGTTGAAGCGCATGGTCATGGTCATAGGCGATTCGATGCCGGTGCCGCTGACCTCGCCCTGTCCCTGCGCCGCATGACAATCGCCCGTGGAAAAGAGCGCGCCATCCGCCAGCACCGGCAGCCAGAAGACACTGCCCACGACCAGATCACGGATATCGACATTGCCGCCATTGATACGCGGCGGGACGGTGTTCAGACGTCCAGGTTCAGCCGGCGCAACGCCAACACAGCCGGGGAATGGCTCAAAAGGCAATACGATATCGCCCAGGCCAAAGTGGCAATGCTCGCCCACCAACTGCCAGTGATGGATGTAGGCGAAGTCAAAGTCATCTTGCAGCAAACCGAAGCCAGGGATATGCCCCGTCCAGCCCCAGCCTTTGTGCTGCATATCCAGGATCTCGACTTCCAGCGTGTCGCCGACTTTCGCGCCGTCGATGGCGATCGAGCCAGTCAACGCGTGCACCAGGCTGAAGTCGATGTTCGCCAGGTCGTCGTCATTGGAATCGGGAGAAAGCTGCCCGACGGGTTCGGCGCATTCAATGACGACCGTGTCGCCGGGCGCGATGGTCAGCCGCGGCGCGACGGAATTGTCCCAGAATGGCTGGGTGATGCTGTCGTCAAGATAGTGTTCGGTCATGTCAAGCTCCTTGCTGGAATTGCCGCAGAGGCACAGAAATAAGTCCAAGTAAGTAATGAGACGAACTTGTCGCGTTTGCTACGCCACTTTGAGGCGGGCGACACAAGTGTAGCCCCTACATTACCCTCTGTGCGCTCTGTGTCTCTGTGGTGAATCTTTTGCATGACCTTCTTTGCTTAACTTCTGTGGCAATGTTTGCTAGTCCTCGAGCAAGTCTAGCGCATCCCAACTGCCGTCGGCACGCGCTGCGACTCGATGCCCGGTCAGCCCGCTGCCAGTCTGCCGCGCCAGGAAAACGAAGGCCGGCGCAAGCAGTGCGGGATCGACCCAGCGGCTCTTCAGGTCTTCCGTGTAATTGGCGTCCGACATGGGCGTGTTGATCGGCGCACCCGGCGTGGCCGCGTTGACGGCGATATTGAATTCCGCCCCTTCCAGCGCCAGGCACTTCGTCAAGCCTTCGATGCCATGCTTGCCGGGGTTGTAGGCCACCTCTTCCACGAAGCCGCGATAGCCCGAGCCAGATGACAGGTAGACGATGCTGCCCGCCCCCGCGTTGATCATGGGCTGCCAGCAGGCTTTGCTCAGGATGAATGCCGCTTGCAAGATGATGTTGATTTCGCGTTGCCACTGCGCAAATGTGATCTGCTGCATGCTGCGCGTGATGAGCAAAGCGGCGTTATGCACCAATACGCGTGGCGCGGCAAATCGCTTGAGCGCGGCATCCATGGCGGCTTGAGTCTGCTCGGCTTGGGACAAGTCGCAGGGCAATGCCAGTGTTTCTGCGCCCAGCCCCGCCAGTTCGTCACAGACGCCCGCCAGTAATTCGCCGCGGATATCCAGCAGCGCCAGGTTCATGCCTTCACGAGCATAGGCTTTGGCGATGGCATAACCCAAGCCCTGCGCCGCCCCAGTGATGACAGCCGTCTGCCCGCGCAAGTCTTCAATCTCGGTCATACGCTGCCTCGTCGCGGTTTATGATCACAAGCCCCCACCAGAGCCACGCAAACGCGGATCCAAAAAGTCGCGCATCCAGTCGCCGAGGATGTTGAGCGATACGACGGTGAACATGATCGCCAAGCCGGGGAAGACCGCCAGCCACCAGGAGCCGCTGAGCAGTTGATTGCGGCTGTTGGCCAACATGGCGCCCCAGGTGGGTACGCTTTCTGGCACGCCAAGACCGAGGAACGAAAGTGACGCTTCGGACAGGATAACGCCGGCGACGTTGAAGGAGGCGATGACGATGAGCGGAGTCAGGATATTGGGCAGAATAGTGCGGAACATGATGCGCCATTCGGTGGCGCCCAAAGCGCGCACCGCTTCGACAAATTCGCGTTCGCGCTGCACCAAGGTCTCGGCGCGGGCGATGCGCGCGTATGTGACCCACTGTCCGATCCCCAGCACCAGGACCAGGTTCAGGACGCCTTCTCCCAGAATCGTCAGCATCATGATGGCGAACAGGATGAATGGGTAAGCTAGTTGGATGTCGGCGAGACGCATGATGATATCATCGACGCGGCCGCCGAGGTAACCAGCAGTCAGCCCGAGAATCGTACCAGCGCCGCCCCCTAGCCCGACCGCCGCCAAGCCGACGAAAAAGGAAATCCGCGCGCCATAAATCACCCGCGAAAGCACATCGCGGCCAGAGGAATCGGTGCCAAGAATATACTCCAACTCGCCTTCACGATCGTAGGAGAGCGGCGGTTTGAGGGTGTCAAAGATCTCGACGCGGTTGGGGTCTTTGGGCGCCAACTGCGAGGCAAGCACGGCGCAGAGCGCAATCAGCGCCAGGAAGATGATGGCGACCACCGGATAACGCGCCTGAACCATGCTGGAAGCCGCCCGCTGCAGGAAGGACGGCGGAATGTACATCTCGTCCATCTGGTGATCGAGGGCCGAGATGCGGCTCTTGGACAACGCCGGATTAGGCTCTTGTGAGGCGCTCATCTTCTGTCACTCATTCCAGCCGGATACGCGGATCGAGGAAGCCATAGAGCAAGTCGGCAATCAGGTTGGCGCCGACAAATAAGAAGGAAAGCAAGACGACCGCCGTCATGACCAGCGGCACATCGCGCTGATTGACCGCATCAAAAACCAGACGCCCGACCCCGGGCCAGGAAAAGACAGTCTCAACAACGATCACGCCATTCAATAGAAAAGCGAACTGCAGCGCCAGCACCGTCACGATGGGAATGAGGGCGTTGCGGATGGCGTGACGGATCATGACAGTGCGCTCATTCAAACCTTTGGCGCGCGCTGTGACGACATAATCCTGGCGCAAGACTTCCAGCACGGCGGAACGAATAAGGCGGGAGTTTCGCGAGATGGAATACACCGAAACCGCCACCATCGGCATGAGCAAGTAACGGATGGCGTTGGGCAAGTTTAGCAGGGCTTCGTCGACTCTGCCCTCCAACAGCGGCTTGATAAAGGGCACATGCCCCGACACCGGCATCCAGCGTAGCGTGACGCCGAAGAAAAGGATGAACATCAAGCCCAGCCAAAAACTGGGCATCGACTGCCCCAGCATCGCGCCCAGCATCAAGGTGCCATCGGTCATTGTGCCGCGCCGCGTCGCCGCCAGCACGCCAATGGGGAAAGCCACTATCGTCGACAAAAGGAAGCCGCCGATGGTCAGCTCCAACGTGGCCGGCATGCGCTCCATGACCACGTCGAAGGCCGGTACCCGATGCGCCAGCGAATTGCCGGTATCGCCACGCGCCAAATTGATGAGAAAATCAAAATACTGGACGTGCAGCGGACGATCAAAGCCGAGGCGCTCGCGCGCTGCCTGGCGCTCTTCCGCGCTGGCGCGTTCGCTGACATAAAAGAAGGTGGGATCGCCGGCCAGGTGGATGGACAGAAAGGTCAATAGCGTGACCCCAAGGATCACGACTACGGTCAGAAGCAGCCGGCGGATGATGTATTTGTGCATGGGTGGCAGCTCTCTCCCCATCCCCCGACCCCTTCCCCCAGGGGCGAGGGAAGGAGAGAAAAAAGTCCCTCCCTCTTTATGTGGGAGGGATATAGGGTGGGCGTTTGCCTACATATCCTTCAATGTGGCGGCGTAGCCAGTGATGAAGTAATCCGCGCGCGACTGGTATTCGATGCGGTTGCTGACCGCTTCGGTGCGCGGACCAGCAAAGAGCATCAGCCAGGGCGGGTCACGGTAGAACTCTTCCAGCATGGCGATTTCCAGCGCCCGCTCGGCTTCGGGATCGGCAGTGAGCGAGGGCAGCGTGTCCCAGCCTTCACACCAGAAATCGTTCTTCCAGTGCGTATAGTTGGTCTCCGCCTCTTCGCAGCCAGCGGCATGTCCCGGGATATCCGCCATGTCGTATTGCGCGCTCCACTCACTGCCGCCGGTGCGGCCAAAGTAGAGGGGACCAAGGTCATGGGTGATCAGCTCAGCGACCCAATCGCCCGATTCCTGGAAGATGGCTTCGGTTTGCACGCCGATATCAGTCAGCATTTGCGCCGTCGCCAAGACGACTTCGGGCGCCATCGCTCCTGAAAGCCGCCGCGACTTCATCTCCAGCGAGAAGCGCACGCCATCATCGCCACGCGGATAGCCGGCCGCGTCCAGCAGTTCTTCGGCTTTAGCCGGGTCATAGGGATAGGGCTCCAAGGTCGGGTGATTGTTGGGCGCGTTGACCAGGCTGGTGGCGCGCTCGCAGGTGGTAAGCAGCAGATTCTCGCAGATGGCATCCGTGTCTATGGCGTATTGCAAGGCGACGCGCACATCGGTTTCCATGATGGCGTCGGCGCCCAGGCTCGGCGTATCGACGCGGAATGGGGCATCGGGATTCAAGTTGAAGCCGATGTAGGTGCGAGTCGTACCGGCGAAGAAACGCGCTTCCGCCATGCCCGAGTTGCTGATGGCATCGGCTTGGTTGGCTGGGAATTCCTTGTAGATATCGACATTGCCGGTGATGACTTCCGCTACCGCCGTTGACGGTTCGGGGATGAAGCGCCAGACGATCTCGTCAAAGCCCTGAGGCCGCAAATCAAACCCTTCGACCGCGTGCATGCTGATGTATTCGCCCGGCACCCACTCGGTCAAGGAGTAGGGACCGCTGCCGACTACGTTGCGCGCCGCTTCTTCCAGCGTCATCGCTTCGTAGGAATCCTTGCAATGCACCAGGACTTCGGAGTAAAGGCCGAGGCGCATGGCGCGGTTCTGCGGCTTTTGGGCGACGATGGTGACATCCAGCTCGCTATCGGCGCGGGCTTCGATAAAACCGGTCGAGGCGACAACGAAGCCGGCCGAATTACCGGTGAAGCCGTTGGCTGGGTCCGCCATGCGGTTGAAGCTGTAGGCGGCGTCTTCCGCCGTCAAGGGCTCGCCGTCGTCGCAGGTCAAGCCTTCGTGCATGTGGAAGGTCCACTCGGTGCCGTCGTCGGAGACAGTGAAGCTGTGCGCGAGGTAGGGGTCAATGGCGCCGCTAGCCTGCCCCAGTTCGTAGAGCGTGGCGAAGGTGTGCATCATGATGCGGAAGTTGCTGCCGCCGGTCGAGCCGCCAACTTGGGACGGATCCAAGGAGCCCGGTTCGCCGTTAATCGCGATGACGAGGGTGTCGTCATCCGGCGTCGGCACGGTCTGCGCGCTGCTGATGAAGGCCGACACAGCCAACACCATGATGAGGACGAATGCGAATCTTACAGAAAGTTTGACATACATTTTCGATTCTCCATACCTAGTTTTTTGCCTGACGATGGTGTTGCCTATTCTCGATGGCAAACTCCTTTCGCCCAAAGAAACACTTGTGGTCAACTATAACGCAGCAGGTTGCGCATAGCAAAATCTGCCGCGAGGGAGCGCTGAGTTGGCTGGATATTGAGTCATTTGCAGGGGATGCCTACCAGGCCGTCCGCGTTTGCAGGAATAGTTTTTGGGCGACTCAATAAAGTCGCCACGACATTGCCATGCGATGCAGCGCATCTATGGCTTTCGCCACTCTTGTCCCCGATGAGCGACTAAAAAAAGAGGAAGCAAGCAGGGAATTGATCCAGCAGCCAGCTTTAGTTGGGCGGCTGGGCGATGTATTGCTGCAGCAGCGCCACAAACTCCGCGCCATCCAGCGGCAGCTCCACCGGCGCGCCTTTGTGCGCAGACAAAATGATGGCGTTGTTCAACGCGACCGAGTTCAGCCCCTCGCGAGCCGGCGCGATCAACCGCTCATCGCGCAATATCGCGTCTGCAAAGTTCTTGATGACAATTTCGTGCCCGTGCGTGCCATGATGGTCAAAGTCGACAATCTCGCGCGTCATGGGCACTCGCTCAAAGCCGGCCTGCGCTTCTGCGATCTGCTTGCGCGATGACCAGGCATTGCGAAAAAACGCCAGCTCGCCATTTTCATAAATCAGCTTGCCATTTTCGCCGACGATCTCCAGCCGGTTGCTGCCCGGCGATTCGCCCGTGGTGGTGATGAAATGCCCGACCATGCCATTGTCGTGCTCGAAGTATGCCGTGACTTCGTCTTCGACTTCGATGCGATGATGCTTGCCAAAGCTGACGAAGCCCTGCACGCGCGCAGGCAAACCGACCATCCACTGGTACAAGTCCAGGTTATGCGGGCACTGGTTCATCAGCACGCCGCCGCCTTCGCCCTGCCATGTCGCCCGCCAGCCACCGCTATCATAATAGTGCTGCGTGCGAAACCAGTCGGTCACGATCCAGCTGGTGCGGATGAGCGCGCCCAGCTCGCCGCCCTCAAGCATGGCTTTGATCTTGCGCCAATAGCCCCAGGTGCGCTGCATGAACATGGCGGCGAAGACCAGATCGGGATGCTGCTGCCTGGCTGCCAGCCAGCCGTCTATCATGCGCTGGGCATCTTGCACATGCACGGCGATGGGCTTTTCTACCAGCACATGGATGCCGCGCTGAAAAGCCGCCAGACTCATGGGCAGGTGGTCATAATGCGGCGTGGCGATGATGACGCCGTCCAGTTGGCATTCGTCCAGCATGCGCGCGAAGTCGCTGTGACGGGCGACATCGTCAGGCGCTTCGCAATCTTCCAGCCGTTGCGCGCGGTGGTCGCAGATGGCGCTCAGGCGCGTATTGGGCAATTCCAGCACATGCCGCACATGCGCCACCCCCATATTGCCGATGCCGACTATGCCGATGTTGACGGGTGTCATGGACATGGATGCTCCTTGCGCCGCCACTTTGAATCTCAGTGCGCTCTGAGGCTCAGTAATCGCAAGATAGTAACGAGACGAACTTGCTGCATTTGCTACTTCACTTTGAGGCGGACGACACAAGTGCCGTCCCTACACCGCCCTCTGCGTCTCTATGGTGAATCTCTTGCATGGCATACTTGCACTTACTTCTGTGGTGATTTTCTTCTTCGGCGCGACCTGACGATATCACCGCCCAGCCAGCCCAGCCCCAGCAGCGCCAGCCCCAGCCCGCCGATGATCATCATGCTGTACTGCTCGTCCACCAGTCGTCTCCGCGCGATATCCGCCGACATCAAACTATAGCCTTCGTTGGCGTTTTCGACTTGCACCGCTCCGCCACTTTCGCGGATTTGCGCCGCCGGATTGCCCGTCAGCTGATTGGACAGGTCGACATAACGCAGCGTTCCAAATGCCGCCAGCAAGACACCAACCAGCATCGCGCTGAAGAACAGCTTGTCAATGAGCGCGCCGGCTTTGAATCTGTCCATGGCTTTTTCCCGTGTGGCGCGTGGTTTGCCGCTCGCGCCGCGATTCTCTACAATAGGTGAAGGTTCACGCATTGTACGGATTCTGTTGATGACTCGCAACAGCCTTTCTGTGGGTATGGTGGGCAGCAGTTGGTGGGCGGACGCCATGCACCTGCCCGCGCTGGCCAGCCATCCCCATGCCCGCACAACCGCCATCTGTGGACGCAGCCGCCAACGCGCCGAAGATAGGGCGGCAACCTGGGGCATCCCGCAGGTCTATACCGATTATGCCGATATGATTGACCAGGCCGGTCTGGACGCCATCGTCATCGCCACGCCCAACAACAGTCACTACCCGATCACCATGCGCGCGCTGCGACGGGGCTTGCATGTGCTCTGCGAAAAACCCATCGCCCTGACTTATGCCCAGGCGCGTGAAATGGCGCAGACAGCCGACAATGCCAATCTAAAATCGCTCGTGCCTTTCACTTACAGCTTCATGCCCACCGCCCGCTACCTCAAAGAGTTGATCGATGGCGGCTATATCGGCAGTCCCTATCACCTGAACATGCGCTATTACACCGGCTTCGCACGGGATGGCGACTACCGGTGGCGCTTCGACAAACGCATCGCCGGCAGCGGCGTTTTGGGCGACCTGGGCTCGCATTTTTTGTATATCGCCGAGTGGCTCTATGGCGAAGTGCGGGCATTGACCTGCCGCCTCAGCCATATCGTGCCGCGTCCAGAAACCGATCCAGATGGCGATGTCTATCCGGTTGGCGATGACAGCTGCACGCTGACTCTCGAATTCGCCAACGGCGCGATGGGCATGATCCACTGCACAGCGCTGTGTTACGAAGACACGCCTTTCGGACAGACGCACCACATGGAGTTTCATGGCGCGGGCGGCACGCTCTACAGCTACACCGACTGGGACACCGTGCAGCAGGTCAAAGGCGCGCGGGTCGGCGAGGGACCCGTGCGCGACATGCCGATACCCGAGCGCATTTGGGGCGATGCGCGGCGCGACACGGTGCACAACACCTACCGCGATATGTTCCGCAGCGAAGATTTCATGATCCGCGGTTTCATCAACAGCATCTTGCACGATGTGCCGCTGAAACCAGACTTGGCCGATGGCGCGCGCATTCAGCGGCTGCTGGAGGCGGCTGAGCGAAGCCACGAAGCGGGCAGGCGAATCGAGGTAGCCAGCATTGCCTAGGCACACCGTATCACAGAGACACAGAGATTCCTTGTAGGGACAACACTTGTGACGCCCGTCGCAATATCGTCTCATTGCTAACTTGGACTTACTGAGGACGCAGAGGGCGACGTAGGGACGATACAAGTATCGCCCGCATCAAAGTGGAGTGGCGACACGGGAATTTGTCACATTACTAACTTGGACGCACAGAGGGCGCAGAGACTTGCGATTTGAAGGCAAAACAGCGCTGGTCACTGGCGCGGCGCGGGGCATTGGGCGGGGCATTGCCATGCGCTTCGCCGAAGAAGGCGCCTGTGTCGGCGTCTTGGATCTGGACGAGACTGCCTGTCAGACGCTGGTCGATGAAATGCTGTCCACAGGTGGCGAAGCAATCGCCCTGGCCGCCGATATCAGCCAACCGGCGCAGGTGAATTCGGCATTGGAGCAACTGAACGCGCGCTTTGGAGCCGTCAATGTGCTGGTCAATAATGCCGCTGTGATGCCGGCCGGCGCAATCCATGAAACCAGCCTGGACGACTTCGACCGCTGCGTGGCTGTCAATCTGCGCGGGACTGTTCTCGTCAGCCGCGGCGTCATTCCTGGCATGCTGGCGCTGGGCGAGGGCAGCATCATCCACATCGCCAGCGTAACAGGCCTGCTGGGCTTGCCGGGCATCGCCGCCTATAGCATGACCAAAGGCGCATTGATCGCGCTGACGCGAGCGATGTCCACCGATTATGCGGCGCGCGGCATCCGCACCAACAGCATCGCGCCGGGCACCATCGACTCGCCCATGCTGCACGACTTTCTGGCTGCGCAGAGCGATCCCGACTCGCTGCGCCAGGAATTCGATGGCATGCACCCGATTGGTCGCGTCGGCACAATCGCCGAAGTGGCAAATGTCTGCTTGTTCCTGGCATCGGACGAAGCCAGCTTTGTAACGGGCGCAAATTATACAGTCGATGGCGGCCTCAGCGTCAAAGGCGAGCAGCCGCAGGATTAAATTCACCACAGAGACACAGAGCGCACAGAGGTTTTATGTAGGGGCGATACTTGTGTCGCCTCTACAGCACTCTCCGCGCTCTCTGCGTCCTCTGTAGTTCAAGTTTTAATCTCTGCCCGCAACAGGTACACTAACATAGCCAACACATACGGGAGAATCGTATGAGCACAGCCCCCATCCTCATTCGCTATCACCAGCCGGGCACGGGCGCAGGCTTGGGCATATTGCGCGGAGAGACCGTGCACGATATCAGCCACTGCTTCCCAAGCCTGGCGGGCTTTTTTCGCGATTCGGTCAATGATGTCGCTGGCGTGATCGCCGCAGCAGAACGCGCCGCCGCTGATTCCCTGCGCCGCTTCTCCGCCAGCGATCTAGACAACCCGCCCTCGCCCGCTGCCCCGCACTGGCTGCCGCCGCTGGACGAGCAGGAAGTGTGGGCGGCCGGCGTCACCTACACGCGCAGCCGTGAAGCCCGTCAAGAAGAAGCCAGCGATGGCGGCGATGTCTATGCCCGCGTTTATGATGCGCCGCGCCCGGAAATCTTCTACAAAGCCAACGCCAAAAACACAGTCGGACACTTCGGCAATGTCGGCATCCGCAGCGATTCGGCCTGGAATGTGCCCGAGCCGGAATTGGGATTGGTCATCAATCCCGCCATGCAATTGCTGGGCTTCACAATCGGCAACGATATGAGCAGCCGCGATATCGAAGGCGCAAACCCGCTATATCTGCCGCAAGCCAAGTTGTATACCGCCTCCTGCGCCTTGGGTCCGGGCATTTTGCTTGCGCCGTCAGAAGTCTGGCTGGACACGACCATTCGCCTGTCCATTGTGCGAGTGGGCGAGGAAGTGTTCGCGGGCGCAATAAGCACCGACCAGATCAAACGCAGCATGGCCGAGCTGATCGACTATCTGGGGCGCAGCAACAGCTATGCGCATGGCGTCTTTCTGCTGACAGGCACGGGCATCGTGCCGCCAGCCGAGTTTACGTTGCTGCCCGGCGATGAAGTGCGCATCGGCATTGACGGCATCGGCAGCCTGCAAAACCGCGTCATCGAGGTCTAGCGTGGCGCGGCGCGTGGAACTGGCGACGCTGCGGCTGCCACATTTTGGCAGGCCCACCCACCAGCCAAACATCCCGCCCGCCACCTACCAGGCGCGTGTTGACGCAGCCCTGGCGCGCGCAGCCCAAAACCAGCTGGATGCGCTGATCGTCTACGGCGATCGCGAACACTTCGCCAACCTCGCCTACCTGACCGGCTATGATCCGCGCTTTGAAGAAGCGCTGCTGATTCTGCTGCCGGGACGCTTGCCACAATTGCTGGTCGGCAACGAAGGCCTGAATTACAGCCAAATCGCGCCGATTCCGCTGCTGCCCCGCCTCTATCAGACCTTCAGCTTGCCCGGTCAGCCGCGTGGGGACAGCCCGCGCCTGGGCGATCTCTTGCGCGAATGTGGATTGTGCGCTGGGCAGCGGCTGGGTGTGGTCGGCTGGAAATCATTTGACGAGCGCGAAGCCGACGATCCGCCGCACACGCTGGATATCCCGGCATTCATCGCCGCTGCGCTGGCAGATGCTTCTGGCCACCTCGGGCTGCTTGTCAATTCGACAGACCTGTTCATTCACCCGGCGCATGGCATGCGGACGATCAACGATGTCGACCAGCTAGCTGCTTTTGAATTCGCCGCCACATTTAGCTCGCAGGCTGTGCGCGATCTCATTTTTGGCATCAAAGCGGGCCTTCGCGAAATCGACGCCGTCCAGCTGATGGGCTTGCGCGGCTTCCCGCAGAGCTGCCATCTGATGTTTTCCAGCGGAGCGCGCGCCGGGCTGGGTTTGACGAGTCCCTCGCTGCGGAGGCTGCGGCTTGGCGATCCGGTCTTCCTGGCTTACGGCATTTGGGGCGCATTGAATGCGCGGGCTGGCTGGCTGGCCAGCGACCACAATGACCTGCCCGCCGGCGTCCGTGATTATGTGGAGCGGCTGGTCGCGCCCTACTTCCGCGCCATTGTTGAATGGTACGAAGCGCTGGCAATCGGCGTGACGGGCGGCGAACTGTACAGCATCATCCAGGCGCATCTGGGCGATCCCTTCTTCGGCATCGGGCTGAATCCCGGGCATTTGATTCATCTGGACGAATGGCTGCATTCGCCGATCTTCGCAGGCTCGGACATGCGGCTGCGTTCGGGCATGGCGCTGCAAGTCGATGTCATTCCCGCCACGCACGGCCCTTACCACAGCAGCAATATCGAAGATGGCATCGCGCTGGCAGACCGAGAGCTGCGCATGGCATTTTGGCGCAACTATCCGGCCGCCTGGAATCGTATCCAGCAGCGCCGCAACTTCATGCGCCAGCAATTGGGCATCCGCCTGCGTCCGGAGGTGCTGCCCTTCTCCAACTTGCCAGCTTATCTACCGCCATTTTGGCTCAATCCGCGCCTGGCGATGACTGCGAGCAGTTGAAAGGCTTTTTGCTGCAAGAGACACAGAGACACAGAGGCACAGAGGAAATTCTTGTGTCCGATATTTCTTTATCATGGGTAGCTGCGCAAACACTTGAATTCCTGTCTGGCAGATCGAGCTTCCCCCTGACCTGTCGGGGGGACTTAGGGGGGTACATGAAGATCACCCGCATTGAGAGCCTGCAATGGCGCGAATATCCGCGTTTGCTGGTCCTGCGCGTGCATACCGACAGCGGCATCATCGGCCTGGGCGAGACAGTCGACAAGATCCCCGCCGCCAAAGCCGCTTTGCACGGCACGATCGCGCCGCTCGCGCTGGGGCAAGACCCGCTGGATATCGAAGGTCTGTGGCGCTTCATCATGGACAACATCATGTATCACGGCTATGCGGGGGCAGAGACGCGCGCGCTTTCCGCCTTTGAAGTGGCGCTGTGGGACATCATGGGGCTGCATTATGGCGCGCCGCTCTTTCATCTGTTGGGCGGCAAGACTCGCGAGCGAATCCCCACCTACAACACGTGCCTCAGCTTCGGCGGGCTGCGCGATTATGAAGCCTGGCACGACGATGCCGGCGCGCTGGCGAAGAGCCTGCTGGCGGACGAGATCAACGCCATGAAGATCTGGCCCTTCGACCAATTCAGCGAAGGCAGCTTTGGGCAGCGCATCAGCAGCGCCGAGATCGAACGCGGTCTGTTGCCTATCAAACAAATCCGCGAGGCGGTCGGCGCAGACATGGAAATTGGCATAGAGTTTCATTTTCGCTGGAATCGCGCTTGCATGGAGCGCATCGCCCGCGCGCTGGAGCCATACGACATCCTCTTCCTGGAAGATGTCATGCCGCCGGTTTATCCCGACGAGATCAAGGCGCTGTCCGACAAAACCAGCATCCCCATCGTCGGCTCGGAGCTGCTGATGACACGCTGGCAGCTGCGCGAATGGCTGGAAAAACATGTGTCGCAGATCGTGATGACCGATGCGGTATGGAATGGCGGCATTGCCGAGACGCGCAAGATCGCCGCGCTGGCCGAGACTTTCGGGCTGCCGCTGGCGCTGCACAATGTGGCGGGGCCGATCTGTCACGCGGCTTGCATGCACTTGGGCGCGCATATCCCCAACCTGTATTATGTCGAATCGTCGCGAGCCTTCTACAAAGAAATCTTCCCCGCCTTGACCGACCTGTCGCCCAGCGTCCGCGCCGGCTGTCTGGATGTGCCGGCAGGAGCGGGGCTGGGCATAAAGCTGCTTGAAGAAGCCTTGCAGCGCGATGATATGATGCGCGAAGTAAGCGAAGGAGCTGGGCTGGCGGCTGGTCGGCGCGCCATGGGCGATCACTGGGCGGTGGCAGAGATCCGTTGAGAGTCTGGGCAAATTCTATTTCGGTTGCTGTTCCTCTTTGCTTTGCCTGGGTTGCCAAAGCATGTAGTAGAGCAATGCCGCGAAGGGTGCGAGTATGGGGATGCCTATGAGCAGCGCCAGCCACAATAGACGCGCCAATCCGTTTTTCTCGTGGCGCAATACCAGAATGAGCGCAATCACGGAAACCCCGACTACCACAGTGACCCATGGCAAGAATTGAGCCGGGGACATGCCCATTTCATCCAGCATCGCCAGCGCTTTCGACCGTCTACGCCCCGATAATACCTCACCTTGCCGGCCTGACCCAGTAAGTCACTCAGTCTGTGGCTGCACATAGGCTGGGCGAGACAAGGTTCGCCCCTGTAACGAGCCGCCGGCTCGCCCGCACAATGATTTCGAGTTTTTTGCGCCTCGCTTTTCTTTGCGATATTTTTGCATAACTAACTTGGGATTACTTCTGCGCCTCTGTGCTCTCAGTGTCTCTGTGGTGAAAATAATTCGATGCGATTGCCCGGGCGCAGCGCCCATGCGCATTGAATTGCGCGCGCGATGCGGCTAGACTGGCATGGAGAACACAATCGGGAAGGACGCTCCATGCAAGTTGCGCGCCTGCACGGACCAACGGACATCCGCCTGGCAGACGAGCCGTCGCCGCCCAGCCCAGCCCAGGGCGAGGTGCTCTTGCATGTCGGCACGGTCGGGCTTTGCGGTAGCGACCTGCACCTCTATGAGACAGGCCGCCTCGGCTATACCAATGCTAACTCGCCTTTCGTCCTCGGGCACGAATTCATGGGCGTGGTCGATGCGCTGGGCGATGATGCGCTGGATGGCTTGCACGAGCCGCTGCAGGTCGGGCAGCGCGTAGCAGTCGACCCCGCTGTGCCCTGCTGGCGCTGCGAGCTCTGCGAGCAAGGGCATCCCAACTTGTGTCCCAATCACATTTTTTATGGGCTTTATCCCGAAGATGGCGCCTTGCGCGAACACATGATCGTCAGCGCGCGCAATTGTTTCCCTATACCCGACGGCATTAGCAACGAGAGCGGCCCGCTGCTGGAGACCCTGGGCGTTGCCATTCACGCGCTAGACTTGGCGAATCTGCGCATCGGGCACACTGTAGCCGTGCTGGGCGCGGGACCGGTCGGTTTGTTGATCGCCCGCCTGGCTGTGTTGGCTGGCGCAGACCCCGTCATCGTCAGCGACAAGTTCGACTGGCGCTTGCAAAAGGCGCGCGACTGGGGCGCTGCGCATACGCTCAATGTCGACAAGGTCAATCCGGTTGCAGCGCTGGCCGAGCTGACGCGCGGACGAGGCGTTGATGTGGCGATCGAAGCAGCCTGGGCAGATCACTCGCTGCAGCAAGCGACCGAAATGGCGCGCAATGGCGGGCGGCTGGTGCTGGTGGGCATCCCGCCGGATGACAAGCTGCGCATCAAGCATTCGGCGGCGCGGCGCAAGGGACTGACCATCATGATGTCGCGGCGCATGAAGCACACCTATCCACGCGCAATTCAATTGGCGGCATCGGACAAGGTCGCGCTGGACGAACTGGTTTCGCACCGCTTTCCGCTGGCGCAGGCGGCATCTGCCTATGCTAGCAACGCCGCCTATGAGCCGGGCATCAACAAGGTCATCTTGCAAGTCGGCAGCTAACTCCTTCGGTCCCGCATCGGCACGAGAAGGCAGTCCGCCACACTCCTGCGTCTGCGCCCTCCTGTGCTAAAATCAGCGCATCTTCATTGTGGCAAGAGGTTGCTATGTCCGAGGACTGGATCACCTATATGACAGCGGAGGACCTGCTGGCTCGCGCAAGGACAGAACGCGCCGACCTGGCCGCCTTGTGGCAGGGGCTGAATCACGAGCAGATGACGCGCCGGCCCGGCCCGCAGCCTGGCTGGTCGGTCAAAGACCTGATCGCCCATATCACTTGGTGGGAGCAGACGGCGGCCAACTGGGTGTCGCGCGCGCTCACGGGCGAGATGCTCACGCGCACCGAAAGTCCCGATGAACTGAATGCGCGCATCTTCGCCGACAACCGCGACCTGCCGCTGGAGACCGTGCTGGAGATGTTCGAAGCCAGTTGGAAGCCGCTGGAAGAGCTGCTGCTGCGCTTGACCGACGAAGAGATCAACGATGTCGAGGTCTGCAATATCCGCGACATGCCCTTGCTCTATTTCTTGGTGGGCAATACATTCGCGCATTACGCCGATCATGTTGACCAGTTGCAGGATTATGCCCGGCGCGCGCGCGAGGAAGAAGGAGGCAGGCCATGAACTACACAGCAAAGACCATGCTAATCAAATCCAAAGACAGCGGCGACAGCGGGATATTCGCCGAGGTCAGCGCTGGGCAAGCCGGCTGGGATTATCTCAACATGGCGGCCATGCGTCTGCGGCGCGGCGAGAGCTACCAGGTCGACACGCGCGAGCACGAAAATGCCACCGTCATCCTGGGCGGCGTCTGCGATATCGTCAGCAGCGATGGCGAATTCAAAAACGTGGGACGGCGGCGCGATGTCTTTGCTGGCATGCCCTGGGCGCTGTATATGTCGCGGCGCAAGCAATTCGAAATCACGGCGCTCAGCGACACGCTTGAGTTCGCTTCCTGCTGGGCGCCCACCGACCGCGACTTTCCCACGCAGTTGGTGACGCCGGATATGAGCGAGATCGAACTGCGCGGCGGCGGCAATGCCTCGCGGCAGATCAATGGCATCTTGCCGCCCGGCTTCAATTGTCATCGCATCGTGGCGGTCGAGGTCTACACGCCCAGCGGCAACTGGTCGAGCTATCCGCCGCACAAACACGATGTGCATGTTGAAGATGACGCGGGCAACCTGCTGGAAGCCGACCTGGAAGAGATCTATTTCTACAAAATCGATCATCCCGGCGGCTATGCTTATCAGCGCGTCTACAATGACGACCGCAGCATCGACGGCTTGATGATGGCGCAGCAGCATGACACCGTGCTCGTGCCCGAGGGTTATCATCCGGTGGTCAGCGCGCATGGCTACACGACCTATTACCTGAACTTCCTGGCGGGCAGCGCGCAGTCACTGGCCAACAGCGATGACCCTGCGTATGCCTGGGTAAAGGGAACTTGGACGTTTATGGATCCGCGGCTGCCGATTGTGCATCATGGGATGGAGGGGTAGGGCGATGCGGATTACCAAGATTTCGGTAAAGGGCTTGTTCGGGATGTTCGACCACGAGATTCCGCTGAATCAGGAGTCTCGGATTACGATTGTGCATGGCCCGAATGGGGTGGGGAAGTCGGTCATCATGCATATGCTTAGCGGTTTGTTGGACAACAGAAGAAAGATATTTCAAGAGACTCCTTTCGAACAATTTGAAGTTGACTTTGGTCCAGAGGCAACCTATTTTTCAACCTATTTTGAGGAATATGAAATCGACTTTGGCTTTGGCGCTAGAGATGATTTTGGCCCTAGAGAATGGATCTGCATTGACAAAAGCAGTAGCGACGAGATTTTAACGGTAAGACATCGGAATTTTATGGATGAAGAGTATGAATATTCTGTGGACTTACTGGGCGACCATGAAACTGCTTCCAATAAATCTCTAGAACTAATTCCAGATGAACCAGGAGAACCAGGATGGTTTTTCAAAGTGATTATGAGTAGTGAAGTTGAGAATGTTGGCATTCTTCGACTTTTTAGTGATGATGATGGAAGTAGAATAGATCCCCAACTTAGTGCTTGGGACGCAAATAGTGTTTCAATTATCCCGATCCTTTCAAAGATAAATGATAAGTTTAGCAATGTAGTAGATGAAGTTTTCGTACCTTTATCCTTACTTAATTTATGGGAAGGGGTTGACCATATGGATATGGTTCTCACAGATCTAGATCAGTGGCTATCCGAAAGAAAAGAAAAAATAAATGGTCTGCGCGAGATGGTTCTAAATGGTCATTTTGGGTCCGATGACGAGCCCTCGCCGTTCCTTAAGTTTATTGGAATGTTTGATTTCTTTAATTTTATCAATGAACGTATCTTGTTCAAGCGAATGACTTACACGCATGAGGGAATCGTCTTTCTCTCGGATGGCGGCCAGGAAGTACCTATCTGGACTTTGTCATCAGGAGAACAGCATCTACTGATGCTGTATTACAAACTCCTCTTCGAAATCGAGCCCGACACCCTCGTCATGATCGACGAACCCGAACTGTCAATGAACGTCGTCTGGCAGCGCAATTTCTTGAAAGACTTGCAGCGCATCACCGAGTTACGCAAGTTCGATGTTCTCATCGCGACTCACTCGCCGCAGATCATTCACGACAAGTGGGACTGGATGGTGCCGCTGGGCGCAAAGGTGGATGACTGACTATGCAGGGCATCCTATGGAATGAAATGGTCAATGAGTACCGTCTGGCGCGCGGCAGCATCAAGGGCAAATCGTTCGTTATGTTGGAAGGCAAGACCGACCGCGCATTGTGGACGGAATATATGCCAACGAACCACTGCTATCTTGTTTATGCAGACGGCAAAGACGACATAGTTGATGCGCTCAAAATACCGGTGCTTCGTGGCATAAGCGGCATCGCAGGTATCGTGGACGCAGACTACTGGCTCATCACGGACGCTGACGAACTCGACATAGAGAATCTACTCTACGACGATTGCTGCCCAGATATGGAATCTATTTTGCTCAGTTCGCCAGCACTGAAGAAAGTCTTTCGCCATACCTTTGATGATATTGAGATTGGCGAAATCCATGACTTCACCGACGAACTTACGCAAGAGTCGCTGCGCCTGGCGATGGAATTCGGCTATTTCCGCTGGCTCAATGATTGCCAGGATCATGGCTTGCCCTGCAATTCAATCCGATTTGATGAAGTTATTGATAACGCCACGCTCCAACTGGATTGCCAATGGGTGGCGAAACGACTGGCGGAAGCTAGCAATGCAATCACCAGCGAGCAGTTGCTGAATGAGGTGGCCGAGCTGCGGGCAGAGTGTCTTCCAGAAACAATCCAGCTTTGCCGCGGCAAGGATATATTGGCTATCATGGCGTTTATATTACCGCGTCTGTATGAATCGCGCTTTGGTGATGCGTTACCCGTCAACACGCATAGCCTCTTGCGTGACGGGCAACTCGCGAAAGAATTGCGCAAAGCCTACGAATACATCTACTTCCAGGAAACATCATTATTCGATTGCATCCGCGCATGGGAATCCACCAACAGCCCATACAAGATCCTCAAGACAGCAACTTGAAAGGACACCCGCATGAAAACCACCCGCCTCACCATGGCGCAAGCCCTCGTCCGTTACCTCGCCTGCCAGCATGTCGAACGCGATGGCGCGCAGAACCCCTTCTTCGCTGGCATGTGGGGCATCTTTGGGCATGGCAATGTCGCGGGAGTCGGGCAGGCGCTCGAGCAATACGCGCCCGATTTCCGCTATTACCAATCGCGCAACGAGCAAGCGCAGGTGCTCGCGTCGGTGGCTTTTGCCAAGCACCGCAACCGCCTGGCCACTTTCGCCTGCGCATCGTCGATCGGTCCGGGCGCATCCAACATGCTCACAGGCGCGGCTGTCGCCACTGTCAACCGCATTCCCGTGCTGATTCTGCCCGGCGACATCTTCGCCGAGCGCATCCAGGCGCCCGTTTTGCAGCAGATCGAAAGCGAGCACAGCCAAGACATCAGCGTCAACGACTGCTTCAAACCCGTGTCGCGCTATTGGGATCGCATCAACCGCCCCGAGCAGTTGATCGCGTCCCTGCCCGCAGCCATGCGCGTGCTGACCTCGCCTGCCGATACGGGCGCGGTGACGCTCAGTCTGCCGCAAGATGTGCAAGCCGAAGCCTACGCTTATCCCAGCAGCCTCTTCGAGAAGCGCGTCTGGCATATCCCGCGCAACCGTCCCGACAGGGGGGCGCTATTGCGAGCCGCCGATTGGATCCGCAGCAGCCAGCAGCCCATCATCATCGCCGGCGGGGGTGTGCATTACAGCGATGCCCACGCCGCGCTGGAAGCCTTCATCGACCGCACCGGCATCCCCGTCGCCGAGACGCAGGCTGGCAAGGGCGCGCTGATGTATGACAATCCGCTCAACCTGGGCGCGACTGGCGTAACCGGCACAGAAGGCGCTATCCAAATCGCCCAAGAAGCCGACCTCGTCATCGGCATTGGCACGCGCTACAGCGACTTCACCAACGCCTCCAAGACAGCTTTTGCCAACGAGAATCTGCGCTTCATCAACATCAATGTCGCCGAATTTGACGCCTACAAGCACAACGCCCTGCCTCTGGTGGGCGATGCTCGCGCGACGCTGGAAGAGCTGCTGCCGCTGCTGGACGGCTACAGCGTCGCTGCCGATTATCGCGCCCGCGCCCACAGCCTCAACCAGGCTTGGGATGCCGAAGTCCATCGCATCTACAACCTGGAGCACGAACCCATGCTCAGCCAGGGCGAGGTCATCGGCATGGTCAACACCTTGTCGGCGGCTGGCGATACGGTGCTCTGCGCAGCTGGCAGCATGCCCGGCGACCTGCACAAGCTCTGGCGAACGCGCAACAGCAAGGGCTATCACCTGGAATATGGCTATTCGACCATGGGCTACGAGATCGCTGGCGGGCTGGGCGTCAAACTGGCCGACCCCGACCGCGAAGTCTGGGTGATGGTCGGCGATGGCAGCTTTCTGATGATGCACACCGAGATCGTGACCATGGTGCAAGAGGGCATCAAGGTCAACATCCTCGTGCTGGACAACCATGGACATGCCAGCATCGGCGCGCTTTCCAAGGCGGTCGGCAGCGATGGCTTCGGCACGAAGTTTCGTTATCGCAGCGAAAGCGGGCAACTGGATGGCGAGACCCTGCCCATCGACTTCGCCAAAAACTGCGAGAGCCTGGGCGCGCATGTCATCCGCGTCCGCGACCGCGCCGAACTGGCAGCGGCAATCGAAAAAGCCAAGACCATACAAGGCGGTCCCGTCTGCATCGTCACCGAAGTCGACCGCAGACAACGTGTGCCCGGCTATGGCGCGTGGTGGGATGTGCCGGTGGCCGAAGTCAGCGAGATGGACGCCGTGCAAGCCGCCCGCGAAGACTACGAAGCCAACAAAGTGCGCGAAAACTGGTACGCTTAGGGCGCAAGGGTTTCACTCAATGCCATGAGAACCAGCGCCAATGAGGATGGGACGGACGCGCAGCCAGATCTTTTCCCTCGCCACTATCGCTCACCTGCGGTCTCTCCAGACCATTCCGCCTGATAGTTTTTGACTGCGTCGGTGATATAATCGCCAACCGCCAACCAGTCCGAGTACAGCGCTTCACGATCCACCCTCGGACCAGAAGGCGCAGTCTGATAGTCGCTCAATATACCGCAAATATCAATCAAGCTGGCGATACCTGTCCAAGCGCTGGGCGTGGACACATTGTGCAGACGACTCAATTTGGGCGTGGATCCAATCATGGCAATTTCTGTTGATTAGAGATTTCGCTTACAGGTTACCCCAGCCCTCGCAGGCTGGCAACATAGCGGCTGCCATCTGTGCTACACTTGCGCGCGGACACCTCTATGCAAGGCTGCTGCGGGAGAAGCGGTCATGAGCAAACACCTGAACATTGGGCTCATCGGCTGTGGCAATGTCGTCGTTTATGGGCATCGTCCAGCGCTGACCAGCCTGCCCCAACTGCAGCTCATCGCGCTGGCAGATATCACGCCACAGCGCCGAAAGCTGGGCGCGGACTGGTTTGGTCTGCGCGAAGACCAGCTCTACGCCGACTACCGCGACTTGCTGGCTATCGACGCCCTAGACGCCGTGGCAGTCGCCGTGCCGCAACAGTTCCGCCCAGCTATCGTGCTGGATGCGCTGGCCGCCGGGGTGCATGTGCTCAGCGAAAAGCCGATCGCCAATACGCCGGCCCTGGCTCAGCGGCTGGTGGGCGCTGCCGCAGACGCCGGGCGCGTGCTGGCCATGGTGCACAACTATCATTTTCTGCCCGAATACAGGCTGATCAAGCAATTGCTCGATGCGGGCGAAATCGGCGACCTGCGCGTGGCGATGCTGCACTTCCTGGGCGTCATTGATTATCCCGGCGCGGCAGAATATCAATCGGATTGGCGACACACCCTGGCGGCGGGCGGCGGCGTGCTGATGGATATGATTCACGCCGTGTATCTGGCGGAGTGGTTGCTGGGAGCGCCCGCCCAGCAAGTCATGGCATTCGTCGACGCGCCCGAATATGCCGAGCGCAGTCCCGTCATCGAAGACCTGGCGCTGCTGCAGATCGCCTTCCCGCGCGCCTATGCCGCCATTCACATGGGCTGGGGCGAGGGCGTTGGCGGCGTCGATATCAGTGGCGCGGACGGACACCTGCGCATGCGCTACAAGCAGCATCATTCCGGCGGCTTCAACCAGCCCATTGAACTCTACAGCGTGGACAGCGACTGGAATCGCCATGACCATGCACTAGCCAACCTGCCTACGCACGAAGCCAATATCGCCCGCTCTTTCAGCGACTTATGGGCAGATTTCGCCGCAGCCATATTCAAGAATCGCGAGCCGATTGCCCCGGCCGCCGCTGGCGCACGCGCATTGGAGATCGTGCTGGGCGCCTATGAATCGGCTGTGACCGGGCGCGCTGTCAAACTGCCGCTGGATGCCTCGAGTCCGCTCTACAGCCGGGGCGTGGAAGGCATCTTCGAGCTGGATGCCTGGCAGGATAGCAAGACTGTGGCGGCGGGATTGTTCGGGCTGCGCAAAAGATGAGCGAAAATCGCGGCATGCTGTCGTTGAGCGACTTGACAGAGCGAGTCAGCGTCGGCGACATCGACACGGTCATCATCGCCTTCAGCGACCATTATGGACGTCTGCTGGGCAAACGGCTGGATGCCGAATACTTCGTCGAGCAAGCCGCGCAGCAGGGCAGCCACGCCTGCGATTATCTGCTGACCACCGATATGGAAATGGAACCCGTGCCCGGCTATGACTTCGCCAACTGGCAACTGGGTTATGGCGACTTTCACCTCGCGCCCGACCTGGACACCTTGCGCGTGGCCAGCTGGCTGGAAAAAACAGCCATAACGCTCTGCGATCTGGATGATGAACTCGCGCATCAGCCCGTTTCCATTGCGCCGCGCTCGATCCTGCGCCGACAGATTCGCGCAGCCGACGACATGGGCTATGCAGTCAATGCCGCGTCCGAACTGGAATACTATATCTTTCGCGATTCGTATCGCCAGGCGCAAGAAAAAGGCCATGCCGACTTGCAGCCCATGGGCTGGTATCTGGAAGATTATCATCTCTTGCAAAGCACGCGCGAAGAAGTTTTCACCGCCGCCGCCCGCCGACATCTCAAGTTGTCGGGCATCCCGGTCGAAAGCAGCAAGGGCGAATGGGGCTTGGGGCAGCACGAGATCAACATCCGTTATGCCGACCTGCTGACGATGGCTGACCGCCACGCGCTGATGAAACATTGCCTCAAAGAAATCGCCGATGCCGCCGGCTGCAGCCTGACTTTCATGGCCAAACCCCACAGCGGGCAGGCCGGATCCAGCTGTCACATTCATCTCAGTTTAGCCGATGGCGAGCAAAATGCCTTCGTAGGCGATCTGCCATTCGGACCCGTCAGCGGCGCGGAGATATTCGGCTGGTTTTTGGGCGGCTGGATGGCGCATCTGTCGGAAATGATGGTGTGCTATGCGCCGACCATCAATGCCTACAAGCGGTATGAAGATGGCTCGTGGGCGCCGACGCGCATCGCCTGGAGCTATGACAACCGCACGGCTGGCTTCCGAGTGGTGGGCGCGGCAGAAAGCCTGCGCATCGAATGCCGCGTGCCCGGCGCAGACTGCAATCCCTACCTGGCGTATGCGGCGGCGCTGGCATCGGGCTTGGACGGCATCCGCAACAGAATCGAAGCGCCAGCTGTCTTTGCAGGCGATATGTATGCGGCGCGACACCTGCCGCGCGTGCCAGCGACATTGGAAGAAGCGACCGACAACTTCGAGCGCAGCGACTTCGCCAAAGCGGTTTTCGGCGCAGAAGTCGTGGCGCATTACAGCCATTTCTTTCGCAATGAGATCGAGAGTTTTCGCAGCGCCGTAACCGATTGGGAGCGCCAACGGTACTTCGAGCGGATCTAGGAAAGGCGGGAAGCATGCGACTGGCGGGCAAGACAGCGCTCATCACCGGCGCAGGCAGCGGCATCGGCTGGCAATCGGCGCAGCTCTTTGCCCAGGAAGGCGCAACGGTTGTCGCTGTTGATATCAACGAGCAGAGCGGTCGTCAATGCGCCGACGAGATCGTGCAAAGCGGCGGAAACGCTACCTATGTCTACGCCGATGTCGCCCGCGCGTCCGACTGCCAGCAGATGATCGCGGCTGCCGAAGCGACGTATGGCAAGCTGGACATCCTCTTCAACAACGCCGGCATCAGCCACGCCGATGATGACGATGCCGTGCAGACCAGCGAAGCCGTCTGGGATGTGACCTTTGAAGTGAATGTCAAAAGTGTGTTTCTGGGCTGCAAATATGGCATTCCAGCGCTGCGGCGGGCTGGCGGCGGCAGCATCATCAACACGGCGTCATTCGTGGCGCTGCTGGGCGCGGCCACGCCACAGCTGGCATACACGGCGAGCAAGGGCGCTGTGCTGGCCTTGTCGCGGGAACTGGCGGTGGTGCATGCGCAGGAAAATATCCGCGTCAATGCGCTTTGCCCCGGTCCGCTGCGCACCGAGCTGCTGATGAAATACCTGAACACGGACGAAAAGAAACGGCGGCGGCTGGTGCACATCCCCATGGGGCGCTTCGGCGAGGCGCAGGAAATCGCCAAAGCCGCGCTCTACCTGGCATCGGACGAGTCTTCGTTTGTCACTGGCAGCAGCTTCGTTGTCGATGGCGGCATCACCGCTGCCTATGTGACGCCTGAGTGATAAACGGACTACATTCACCCAGAGGATGACGTAGGGGCGAGCCATTGGGTCGCCTGTCGAAGCCCGATCCCGCAGATTGCGCTCGCCGCCCATTCGGGGGGCCAAGGGGGCAAGCGGTTAAACTCCTGTCTTCAACAGCATTCGCATTCGCCCAGCCGATGTGGTCAAATCATCGACAGGAATCCACCGCGTGAACCCACAGCAGGAGGCGCGCCATGCTGCCCGGACTCATGATGGACTACCCGCTGACGCTGGACAAAATTGTCGAACACGCCAGCCGCATGACACCGCAGAAGCTCATCAAAACGAAATTGCCCGATGGCGGTTGGCATACCTACAGCTATGCCGATTTCGCGGCGCGCGTCAAGAAGCTGGGCAACTTGCTGCTGGGTTTGGGACTGGGGGCAGGCGACCGGGTCGGCACATTCGCCTGGAACAATTATCAGCACCTCGAATGCTATTTCGGCATCCCGGCGGCAGGCGCAGTTTGTCATACGCTCAATATCCGCTTGTCCGCCGAACAGCTGCGCTTCATTATCGAGCATGCCGGCGACAAGGTCATCATCGTCGATGGCACGTTGCTGCCCCTGCTGGAGCCAATCGCCCACCAGTTGGACATGGTCGAGCATTTTCTGCTTTTCAACTGCGATGCAAGCGCCACAGAGCGCCTGCCTCGCGCAGCGCTCTACGAAGACCTGATGGCAGAGGCGAGCGACGACTTCGCCCCTCGCTGCACAGACGAGAATATGGCGATGGGTTTGTGTTATACCAGCGGCACCACAGGCATGCCCAAGGGCGTGCTCTACAGCCACCGCTCCATGATGCTGCATACGTTGGGCGTCCTGGCAGCGGCGGCGATCGGACCAACTGAAGCCGATGTTGTGCTGCCAGTCGTGCCACAATTCCACGCCATGGCCTGGGGCTTGCCCTATGCTTGCGCTTGGGCTGGCGCAACCCTGATCATGCCAGGCCCACATCTGCAGCCCGCGCCCCTGGCCGAGATGATCGAGAATGAACGGGTGACGATCGCGGCTGGCGTGCCCACCATTTGGAACGGGCTCTATCACGAATTGCGGGCTAATCCGCGCGACATCTCCTGCATCACACAGCTGGTCGTGGGTGGTTCTGCCATGCCGCGCGGCTTGATCGCAGCCTACGAACGCGAACTGGGCGTCAATGTCGTGCACGCCTGGGGCATGACCGAGCTTTCGCCGATCGGCAGCGTATCCAAGCTGCAATCGCGCCATGCCGAACTGGATGAGGGGGCCCGCTGGGATGTCAAAGCCAAGCAAGGTTACTTCGTGCCCGGCGTCGAAGCGCGAATCGTGGACGATGCCGGCGCTGCCTTGCCCTGGGATGGCGATACCATGGGCGAGCTGCAAGTGCGCGGATACTGGGTGGCTGGACGGTACTTTCGCATCGAGCACGATGAAGAACACTTCAGTCCCGATGGCTGGTTTCGCACCGGCGATGTCTGCACCATCGACGCCAATGGCTATATGACCATCACCGACCGCACCAAGGATCTGGTCAAGAGCGGCGGGGAATGGATTTCCTCTGTCGACCTGGAAAATGCGCTGATGTCGCAGGACTCCGTGCTGGAAGCCGCCGTCATCGCCGTGCCCGATGCGCGCTGGGGCGAACGACCGCTGGCAGTGCTCGTGCCGCTGGGTGACGGCTGCAATCACGCCGAGCTGAATGAATGCCTGCTGCAAACGTTTCCCAAATTCTGGCTGCCAGACCGCTATGTGCTTGTTGACGAGATTCCCAAAACCAGCGTGGGCAAAATGGACAAGAAAGCGCTGCGGACGATGGTCGCGTCTGGCGAGTTGGGGTAAAGATTGACCGCAGAAATAGGTGCAAGTAAGTCATGCAAATCGTGAGCACAAAGACACAGAGGCGGTGTAGGGGCGCGCCATTGGGTCGCTCGCTTCAAAGTGGAGTTGTGAACGCGGCAATTCGTATCATTGCTTATTTGCACTTACTGAGAACCTCAAGTCGGGAGCAGAAACAACATGAAAATCACTGACATCCGCACAAGCGCCTTCCAGCACGAGATGGCGCGCGCTATCGGCGATGCCAACAACCCGCGCGGACGTTCGCTTTATGCCGGGTTGGCGGTCTTTTTGGACACCGACGCCGGCTTGACGGGCGTGGCGCTGGGCAATCCCGGGCAGGCGGGGGCAATCGCAAGCATGGCGAGGGATCTACTTTTTGGGCAAGACCCGCGCGGAGTCATCGGCTTGTGGCAGCGCATGGCGGATTTCGCTTTCAAAGGCGGCAACCGCGGCGCAATCACCGATGTCATCGGGACCCTGGATGTCGCGCTGTGGGATCTCAAAGCCAAAGCCAGCCAGCAGCCCCTCTGGCAGTGCCTGGGCGCATCCAGCCCGCGTGTGCGCGCCTATGCCAGCGGCATTGACCTGTGCCTGAGCGATGAGGAAATCGGCGAATTCTATCGCAAACAGGCGGCGCGTGGCATAAGGGCCGGCAAGCTCAAGGTCGGCCTGGACCGCGAAAGCGATTTGCGGCGAATCGGCATCATGCACGACGCCCTGGCCAGCTCTGGCAAGACGCCCGCGCTGCTGATCGACTCCAACGAATACTGGTCGCCCAAGCAAGCCATCCAGCATATTCGTTATTTCGAGCGGCATTACGAGCTGTTTTGGGCGGAAGAGCCGGCGCGGCGTTGGGATGCGGCGGGCTTGCGCAAGGTGTCGGATGCGGTGAGCGCGGCGGTTGCGACTGGCGAAAACCTGGACGATGCCGCCGACTTTCGCCCGTTGATCGCAGCTCGCGCCGCCGACATTCTGCAGATCGGACTGGGCACAGGCGGCATCACCGGCGCATGGCGGGTCGCGCAGATGGCGGATGGATTCGACCTGCCGGTTTCGGTGATGAATTGCCCGGGCAATTTCATGGCGCATTTTGCCGCCGCCCTGCCCAATCACATCTGGATGGAAGTGGTGGATGCCGGGCGCGATGTCGTCTTTGCGCATGACAGCCGCGTGGAAGACGGGCATATCGTGCTGGGCGATTCGCCGGGCAATGGCATACTGTTCGACGAGGACATGCTGGCGAAATGCGCGATTACGCAGGTCGCTGCCGAGGCGAGCCCGAGCCCCTGGGGGCGGCGTGTTGGCGCTGGCTTGGTGGTTGTGGGGGAGTAGGCGGGTGGCATCGCACGGTGTGGGTTAGTCTAATGAATTTCCGATCATACCATGCACAAGTTGTGATACAATTCAGATAGATTTACTGGAGGGCATCACAAATGAGCAGAGAACTGGAGCGAATCGACATCCTATTGCGTATCATTGTCGCCGCACAGGGGGACGCGGTTTCTCCTGTACAGTTGCAGAAGGTGGCTTTCCTGGTTGGACAGGAATGCCCAAATGATGTCCCTTCCGACTATTATGAGTTTGTGCCATATGACTATGGACCGTTCTGCAAAGACATATACCAAGACGTCGAAGAATTAGAACGGCGCGGACACATATCAATATCTCCAAGTGCGCTTGGAACACGCAAGGAATATCGCGCTACATTTCGCAGCAGGGATATTGAGTTCAGCCATATGCCTGCACCAGTTGCAGAATACATAGCAAAGGCAGTTGAGTGGGCAAAGCCCTTATCGTTTGGAGAGTTAGTAAGCGCTATCTATCAAGTGTACCCCGCATACGCGACAAACAGCATCTATAACGGATAGAAGATAATGACGCTTATCATTGGCGTTCGATGCGGTGACGGAATCGTCATCGGCAGCGATAGTGTGACGACGTACTCTTCCTTTAGCGGCCAACCGACAATCGAGCAAGAGATTGACACCAAGGTTCGAATAATCAACAACAATGCGCTTTACGCTTCAGCAGGAGAGGTTGGTCCGAGCCAGGACATATTAAGTGCGCTCGAATCCAACTGGACAAAGATTAGCAGGAGACCAAAGTATCATACCGTCAAGAAAGAGCTATCTGATACAATTTCTGGTCAGATCAAGCACTATGCAAGACGAAAGGAAGAAACGCTGGTTACGCCAGGCCGCAACAACTCTTTCGTTACAGAGGTTGGAATTGCATGTGTGTTGGCGGTTCCGATTGCTGACGAACACCATCTTTTTCTGTTTGATCAGCACGGCAACCCTGAAGAGTATAGATCCGAGCTTCCGATAGTAACTGTTGGAAGCGGTCAAGTACAGGCAGATCCCTTCTTGGCATTTGTCAAGCGAGTAGCATGGAACGATAAGCAGCCGGCTACGGTCAAACAGGGGATAGCTGGCGTTTTGTGGACACTGCAATATGTGATAGCAAGAAATTCAGCGCTCGGAGTAGGTGGCCAACCATCAATCGGTATCTTGGAAAAAGCCGACAGAAACTGGGAAATTAGTGTCCATAAACTGGGAAGCGAACGGCTTAGCATGCATATAGACGCAATCACCAACGCCGAACAGTCTTTGTTTGACCACCTCAATGAGCACGTTACTCCAACGACTCTCCCCCCCAGATCCACAAGAAATTGAATCGCCGCCTCAGCATTCCTCAGCGCATGAAGCCCCCACTGTTGTTGCTATTGGCTGCTTCTGGACACAGCTAAATCATATCCTGCTGCTGCTTCCCATCGCCAGTCCTCGCCCGCGCAGCCTGCCTGAAAGTCCCATGCTGCGGCGGCATATCGACTCCGTCTCCGCCCAGCAAATCGCGAATCGACAGAATCTGCAGCCGGCGATACCGCTTTTGCCAAAATGGCGATTCGTAATAACCCGTCGCCAGCGCATCTTTCAACATGGGCTGCGTCGGTTGTTCCAGCGTGAGAAAGACGCCGATGGCCGCCTCTTCCCGCTCGATGACGCCGCGCAATTCGTGAATATCTTTTGCGCCCACCTTGCCCGACTTCACCTGCACGATGACTTTTCTCGCCCTCGCCTTGCCTTTCGCGTCCCGCTCAAAGAAGTTGATGATGCCATCAATGCCCTTGTCCGCGCCTTTTTTGCCCTTGCGACTGCCAGACTGCCCGCCAACCGGTTTCGCGCCCACCAGCGACAGCGCCCACCATTCAAACTGATAGCGGCCTTCGTTGGCGGAGTCCTGCGCCAGGTCGCGCGCGCCATCTTCGGTCCTTGGCTCGCCGATGACTTCGTAGTCCACCCCCGACTCCAGCTCGAACATATCCAGCAGGCGATACTTCTGCAGGGCGATTGATAGATGCGTGATGTCAATGCCGATCCATTTGCGCCCGAGTTTGTGCGCCGCCGCAATCGCCGTGCCACAGCCGCAGAATGGATCCAGCACGATATCGCCTTCGTTGGACGAAGCGCGGATGATGCGTTCCAGCAGGGCGACTGGTTTTTGTGTGGGGTAGCCGAGTCGTTCTTTGGCGTGGGCGCTGATGGGCTTTATGTCTGTCCATGAATCTGAAGATATTTTCCCTGGCGCATCTTTCAGATAATACTTATATCTTGGTGCTCCCCCAGATTTCTTAGGCCAGTGTATCATTCCATGCTTATCCATTAAATCAAGTTTGGAATGAATTCCAAGCTGTTTCCACTCTTCTTCCGGTGGCAAGAGTTCTCTAAGCCAATCAGGAAAACGCTTGTATCCGGCTGGGATCGCCCATGCACGGCCTCTGCTAGGGAGCCTCCCTCGCCATTTTTTGTAGGCTTCTGGGCCACCTGATTTACCTCCTGTAATCGGCTGTGTAGTGTAAGCACCTCTCTCATCTCTCATTGAATAGTTTTTTTGCTTATATTCTTCATCATATTCTTCATATGTCGGTTTCCAGTTCCAAGATTCGGTTTTGCTATAGAAAAGTATTACATCATGTATAGCTGGGAACTGTTTTGCACCCAGATCATGCGCTCTCGTTCTTTGCCAAACAATTTCACTGCGAAAATTCTCGCTACCAAAGATCGCGTCCAGCACAATCTTCAAATAATGACTCGCGGTCGGATCGCAGTGCAGGTACAAGCTCCCGGTCGGTTTTAAGACGCGCCGCAATTCGACCAGCCGCGCCGTCATCATGACCAGGTAAGCCATCATCTGGTTGCGGTCGATCAGGTTGAGCAGCGCTTCAATGGCGGTCGATACTTTTTCGGGCGCGTTGAGTATCAGGTCGCGGTAGGTCTCTTCGGCAATTTCGCCCCAGTGCCAGGTGTCTTCAAAGGCGGTGATTTGCGCCTGGCTGTCCGCGCCGCTTTCCGAGCGAAACAGCACATTGTAATTGCGGTTGCTGTTGAAGGGCGGGTCGAGGTAGATGAGGTCGACGCATTCGTCTGGGAAGTATTCGCGGCTGCGCAGAATCTCGAGGTTGTCGCCGTAGTAAAGTCGGTTGTTCATGGCAGGCTCTCGCTTACAAAGTCCGAGCCTGTAGTATAGCGTTTCTGTGCATTCGTCTCGATGCAGCCCGGGCTGCGAGACTCTGCGCCTCAGGAGTGTCGAACTCCGTGTACATGGGAATCTACCTCCCCCAAGCCTGTAACGTAATCCGCGCGCGCTCGTGCCTCCCCTCGACTTATCGGGGGGACTGAGATAGGGCAAGTCCGCTAGAAGCCCCCAGCCAGCGCCTCCGCTCGCCGTGTATGCCAGTCGTGGTCGCGTTCGTATGCCCGCGCGATGCGATAGAGCGTCGCCTCGTCAAATGCGCGCCCCGTCAACTGGAAGCCATAGGGCAGACCGGCCGCCGTTATCCCGCAGGGCACGGACATGGCTGGCAGTCCGGCCAGATTCGCGTTGAAGGTGTGGTGGCACATCGAGCCGACAGTCGTATCCGCGAAGCCATCGGCGCGCGGCGCATTCAGCTGGTCCTGCGGCACAGTCGTCACCGGCATGGTCGGGTTGAGCATGGCGTCCAGCTTTGCGTCGGCGAATGCCCGCAGCAGCGCTTCCCGATAAACTCGCCGAGCTTGCTGCGCCGCGATGTATTGCGTGGCTGGCAGCAATTCGCCCAGCTGGATCATGGCGCGGGTGGCGGGGTCATATTTGTCGGCGTGCTGGCGGATCAGCTTGCGATGCCAGCTGCTGCCCTCGCAGAGCACAATCGTAAACAGCGCGTCCTGCGTCATGTCCAGCTCGGGCAGGCTGATTTCGATGAACTGGGCGCCGGCCTTTTGATAATGCGCGATGACCGCTTCGACGCCCGCGCGGATCTCGGCATCCAGCCCGGCATAGAAGAAATAGTTGCGTTCGATGCCGATGCGCAGACCTTTCACGCCTGCTTCCAGCCCGGCGCAGAAATCGGGAACGGGCTGCCGCGCGCTGGTCGGATCGCGCGTCTCATGACCAGCCATGCCAGCCAACAACAGCGCATTGTCGCGCACCGTCCGCGTCATCGGTCCCACATGATCCAGCGCCCAGGCCACGGGCACAACGCCGTGTATGCTCACCCGTCCATATGTCGCTTTCATCCCGACCAGGTTGTTTATGGAAGCGGGCACGCGGATCGAACCGCCCGTGTCGCTGCCCAAGGCGCCAAATGACGAACGACTCGTCACGGCCACGCCGCTGCCGATGCTGGAACCGCCGGCATAACGATCCAGCGCCCAGGGACTGCGGCTGGGTGGACTGTTGACGCCATACGCGAATTCGTGGCAGTGCGTCTTGCCGATGATGATTGCGCCGCCCGCCCGCAGCCTCGCCACGCAGCTGGCGTCAAAATCTGGCACGAAGCCCGCCATCACGCGCGACCCGCATTCGCTGGGGCTGCCCTGCGTGTAGATATTGTCTTTTACGCCGATGGGCAGGCCATGCAAAGGACTGCGCCGTCCGCCAGCCGCCATCTCTGCATCAGCTGCGCGCGCCGCCGCCAGCGCTTCGTCCGCCAGCACATGGGCATAGGCATGCACAAGCGGCTCGCTGCGGTCGATTGCGCGCAGGTTGGCTTCGACCAACTCTAGCGACGAGATCTCGCCCGCGCCCAGCAGATCGCTGACTTCGCCCAGGGAATGTTCGCATAGCTCAGTCATCGCGCGCCTCCAGGCTGAACAAGGTGTCTGGCACGATATCCTGCAAGTCGCTTGCGTCCAGCGTTGCCTGCGCCGCCCGTTGATTGGCCAGCAGCGCCGTCAGCAACTCCGCTTCGTCGGGATGTATCTGCAAGCCCAGCTGCGCCGCCAGCGCCTGCACCAGCTGGCTGTCGAATTTGCTTTCTGCGCCGCGCGCCCTGCCATAACTCATTTTTCGCCTCCCAGCAGCGCATCAGAGACAGACGCGCCCGCTTCTCGAACAAAAATCGCTTCTTCCAGCCGCAGCACATGCATACGCAGCAGCTGCCAGGCATTCAAAACCACGCCGTTGGCCGCCAGGTACGAGCCGACCACCAGTTGATAGGGACTGCTGTCAAAGTGCTGGTAGGCATTATCCGACTGCTCGAATTCTCGGCCGGCATTGTCCAGCGCGCGCCGCAGCATGGTCTGAGCCCGTTCCAGCATTTGCAGCAAGCCCTCATAACCGAAGTCTTGTTGCCATTCGTCCGGCCAGCGGTGATGCAAGGCATCTTCCACTGCCAACGTCAGTTCGCGCAGATGCCTTATGCCCTCGTCGGCCAGGGCAGGTCCATCTATTTGCTTCTGCGCCCGCGCCAGCACGGTCTCGGCACAGTCCAACGTTTCTTGCATACGCGCCGCGATATCCGCGAAGTCGCCCAGCCCGCGCCGCCAGATTTCGCACCCGACCAAGCCGAAGACTGACATGGCATGGTCTTCGTTCAGCCAGGCCACCTCGTCCGCCGCCACGCTCTGCAGATCTTCGACCAGGTCGCCAATTTCCTGGCAAGCCGCCGCGACCCGCGCAAGACCACTGCCAGCCGGATAGGCATGGGGCGCGCCAGGTTCTCGCCGCACAGTTGGGCTGCGCGATGCTCTCAGTTGGCTGGATTGCCAGAATGCCGCATTCGCCAGCATACGCGCGGGGATGCCCCAATCATCCATGGTCAGATTGAAGCCGAATTCTGGATGCGAGCCAAACAGCACGGTTCGTCCCAAGCCGACAAAGCCGCTGATGGTATTGGGTACGCCATATTTGGCAGCCTTGTCGATCAAAGGATCAGCAGCGGGCTGGCTGAAACTCAAAAAACGCTCCGCAGGCGTGAAATCGGCATGCCTTCCCCGGACAGATGTCAGCGCGGTTGCAGCCGACGCATCCTCTAGCTCGCGCGTTTCGATATCAAAGAGCGGCCCATTGTAGTGTGTCATGAGGAAATGTTCGGGCATGCCAAACATGACGGGGTGATCGGGCTGTTGGTTGCGGCATTCGATGACGCCAATGCCGGGCGATTGCAAGCCCATCCATTGGCTGTCGCCACGATTCCATATCCCCGCGTTGACCATCTGCAGATCGCGCTGGACCGGGCAAGTCAACGAAAATGGCTCCGGCGTCACCGCCGCGTTGAATGCGCCAGCACAGCTGCCAATGTACATCCCGCCGCGCCGCACCCAGTTTGTGATGCGCGTGCAGCCCTCAGAACCCAATGGCTGGAGCTGCCCCGCCATCGCGAGCCCGCCGCCGCCAGGCGCCACCAGCAGGTCATAGTCGTCCAGTTCGCCAGCGCAGATCGCCTGCGGACTGAGAAACTCGACAGCGAAGCCCAGCTCGGTGAAGATGCGCGCGTGATTGAAAGGCGCACCACCGCCGCCATAGAGCGCGATGCGCAGCCGCCGCAGCGCATGCCCGACGAATCCGTCTACGCCGGCGAGTTGCTGGACATCCACGCCATAACGCGCTTCGGCCGCGGGCATAGCAAGCTCGGCGTGAAGAGTTGTGTCGGTGATCAAGCAGCTGCCAGCGGGCATGTTGCGTTCTGCGCCGTCAGGAGCGATGGCTGTGAATGGCTCAGTCGCCCAGCGCACTTCTGCGCCAGTTGCCAGCAGAAAATTGATCAGCCGACATGCACCCTGCCAGTTGTCTTCGCGGGAATCAACCAGCAGCAGCGACTTCATCAAATAGATTCTCCTGCAAAATATACGTTCGGCGCAGATGGCGGCGATTCTAACACAGCGCGGCGGAAGCGGTCACTATCTGCGCCCCTGTTCTGTTCTCGAGCCCCCATTGCGCAGTGTAAACCTGTGTAGTTGCCGAGGGTGCTGTTGGGCTCACTCATAGAGCAAACAGGCCACGCTGTGTCCCGCTTCTCTTGATACCAACGGGGGCGTAACGCGCGAGCACTGCGGCATGGCAAGGGGGCAGCGCGGATGAAAGTGGCAGCCTGGCGGTGGCGCCAGCGGCGAAGGCGGCTCGCCTTGTGGCGGCGTCCAGCTCACCCGCTGCGTCGGATCGGGCGGCGGGATCGCGGAAAAGAGCGCTTGCGTGTAGGGATGTTGAGGCGCGGCGAATAGCGCTTCTGCCGGTGCTTCTTCGACGATCTTGCCCAAGTACATCACAGCCACGCGATCGGCAAAGTGGCGCACCACGCCCAGATCGTGCGTGATGAATACATAAGTCAGCTGAAAGTCTTGCTGCAACTCTGCCAGCAGATTGAGTGTCTGCGCTTGCACCGAAACATCCAGCGATGATGTCGGCTCATCGGCGATGATCAAGCGAGGCGAGAGCGCCAATGCCGCCGCGATGCCCACTCGCTGACGCTGGCCGCCGCTGAGTTCGCGGGGGTATGCGCGGGCGTGGGCGCTGGTCAAGCCGACCCGTTCCAGCAGCGCCTGCACGCGTTTCCTGCGCTCGCTTTTGCTGCCTTCGCGGTAGATATCCAGTGGTTCGCGGACGATTTCGCCGATGCGCATGCGCGGATTCAACGAAGCGCTGGGATCTTGCAAGATGATCTGCGCTTGACGGCGAAAAGCTCGCAGCTGGGCGCGCTTCATAGCGAAGATGTCGGAGTCCTGGAAGAAGACGCGCCCGGCGCTGGGCAGCAGCAGACGCAGAAGCAGACGTCCCAGGGTGCTCTTGCCACTGCCCGATTCGCCGACGATGGCCAAGGTTTGCCCAGCGTGCACCTGCAGCGAGACAGAATCCACCGCCCGCAGCGCTCTCCGCGTCCCTCGCAAGCCGGCCAGCACACCCTGCTCTAGCGTGAAGAATTTGCTGAGCCCCTCGGCGCGCAACAAAGGCGTTTCAGTCGTAGAGGACACAGGCCACCTCTTGCCCCGTTTCGACCTTGATCAGCGGCGGACGACCATTTTCGCAGCGCTCCTTTGTATGCGGGCAGCGAGGCGCAAAAGGACAGCCAGCGGGGCGGTCGCCCAAGCTCGGTACGCGCCCGGCGATAGTCTCCAGCCTGCCACGAGCCTTGCGATGGCTGGGCAGTGAATTGAGCAAAGCCTGAGTATAGGGATGCTGCGGCGCGGCGAAGAGCGCGGCGACCTCGCCACATTCGACGATGCTGCCAGCGTACATGACGGCAACGCGGTCGCAAACCTGCGCGACCACGCCCAGATCGTGCGTGATCAACAAGACGCCACTGCCGCGCTCGTCCACCAGCAGACGGCGGATCAACTGCAAGATCTGCGCCTGGATCGTCACATCCAAGGCGGTGGTCGGCTCGTCGGCGATGAGCACCTGTGGCTGGCAGGCGATAGCGATGGCCAAGGCGATGCGCTGGGACATGCCGCCGCTGAATTGATGCGGGTAGGCGCGCAGCCGTTCTTCCGCCGCCGGGATGCCCACCTGGCGCAGCAAAGACAAGGCTCGCCGCCGCGCTTCGTGCATGTTGATATCCAGATGCGCCTGCAGCGTTTCTACCAGCTGATGCCCGATGGTGAAGAGCGGGTCGAGCGCCGTCATCGGATTTTGGAAGATCATGGAGACGCGGCTGCCACGCAGCGCCTGCAGATCGGCTTCTTCCAGACGCAGCAGGTCGGTTTCGCCCAGCAGGACCTGACCGCGGCTGATGCGGGCATTGTGCGCCAGCAACTGCATCACGCTGTAGGCAATGGTCGACTTTCCGCAGCCCGATTCACCCACCAGCCCGAGGATCTCGCCCGGGCGCAAATCAAAGCTGACATCAGAGACCGCCTCCAGCCAGCGTCCACCGCTGTAGAATTCGGTAGACAATCCGCGCAGCGAAAGCAGGCTCATCGCGCCATCCGCGCCGGATTCAGCAGCGCTTGCAAGCCATTGCCCAGCAAATTGAAGCCGAGCACGGCCAGCGAAATCGCCAGGCCCGGCACCAGCACCATCCAGGGCGCTTGCTGCATGAAAGAGCGGCCCTCGGACAGCATCAGTCCCAGCGACGGGTCGGGCGGCTGTGTGCCCAAGCCGATGAAACTGAGCGCCGATTCCAGCAAAATGGCGATGCCCATCAATATCGAAGCCTGGATGAGCACAGGCGGGATGGCGTTGGGCAAGATATGCCGCAGCATCAGCCGCAGATGACTGGCTCCCCGCGCCCGCGCCCCTTCGACATACAGCTCGTTGACGCATTCCAGCGCCGCGCCACGCATGACCCGGGCGAAGATGGGCACATAGACCACCGCCACCGCCAGCATCATCACAGCGATCTCGCGCCCGACAAAACCCGTCAGCGCCACCACCAGCACAATAGCCGGGAAAGCCATCAGCACATCCATGGGCCGCATGATGATGTTGTCCAGCGCGCCGCCGAAGTAGCCCGCCAGCAAGCCCAGCGTCACCCCGGCCGCCATTCCAAAACCCACCGAACCCAGCGCCACTGCCAGCGATATCTGATAGCCATAGAGCACGCGCGTCAAAATGTCGCGGCCAAAATTGTCTGTGCCCAGCAGATGCGCTCGGCTGGGACCGCTCAATGGCGCCATGAAGTCCATGGTCTCGGGTTTGTAGGGCGAATAGAGTGGCGCGGCCGCCGTCAATATCACCAGCGCAATGATGATGCTCGCGCCCACACTGGCAGACGGACTGGCGGCATAACTGGCTCGCAGTCGCGCGATCATGCGCCGTCCCCGCGGATCTTCGGATTCAGCAAGCCATAGAGCACATCGGTGGCCAGATTGACCAATATGAAGAGCAGCGCCACCACCAGCATGCCCGCCTGCACGACCGGATAATTACGTTCCAGCGTGGCGCTGACGATGAGTCGTCCCACGCCGGGCAAGCTGAAGACTTCTTCGACGATGACCGCGCCGCCCAGCAGGTAGCCAAACTGCAAGCCGATGACGGTGACGATAGGGATGCTGGCGTTGCGCAGCACATGCTGATAGATAATGAGCCGCTCGCGGAGACCTTTGGCGCGCAGAAATTTGACGAAGTCGCGTTCTAGCACTTCTAGCAGGGCCGCGCGCGTCATGCGCACCAGCACGGCTGCCAAGCCCACCGCCAGCGTCAGCGCCGGCAAAAAGAAAGAGCGCAGGTTGCCCACCAGGTCGCTTTCCAACCGCACATAGCCCGATGACGGGAACATGCGCAGCCCCAGCGAAAATAGCAGGATCAGCATGATGCCCAGCCAAAAGTCGGGGATGGAGATGCCCAACAAGCCCAGCAACATGGCGGCGCGGTCGGCAAGTCCGCCCGGTCGGATGGCGGCGCGGATGCCCAGCGGCACAGCAACCACGATGGCCAGCGCCAGCGCAAACAGCGTCAGCTCGATGGTGACGGGCAGGCGCACGCGCAGCAATTCAGATACGGCTTCGTTGCTGCGGAAATCTTTGCCCAGGTCGCCCGCCAGCAGCTTGCCCAGCCATTGCGCATACTGCTGGTGGATGGGCAGGTCCAAGCCCAGCTCGCTGCGTACAATCACCAGCCGCTCGGGCGTGGCGCGCAAACCCAGGATAACCTGCGCGGGATCGCCCGGGATCAACCGCAGCAGCAAAAAGATCAAAACCGATGTGCCAAAGAGCACCGGCAGCAAGAGCAGCAGGCGTCCGGCGATGTATCGCGCGAGTTGCATGGCAAGCGCCCCTCGCTGCCAACCGACTCAGCCCTCGATCCAAACATCCTCCATGCGCAGCTCCAGCGTGGGCAGAGTCTGCGCGCCATGCACATTGGGCTGCGTCCAATAGGTGCGCTTGAAATTGACCTGGAAGACCTCGGGCGAAAATTCCTGATGCAGGCGCACGACATGGTTGTAGGCATTCTGACGCGCTTCGGGGTCCAGCGTGAAGCGGAAGTCTTCCAGCGCCTTGTCCAGCTCGGGCGAGTCGTCAAAGGCGGCGAAGTTCCAGGGCGATGCCGAATGCGACAGCGGATACAGGCAATGCTCGCCGGGGTCGGCTGTGGCGCTCCAGTAGGTGCCGGTTATTTCATAGTTGAGCGTGAAGAGCTCTTCAAACCAGCGCGCCGATTCGAACGATTCGACTTCGACGCGGAAGCCAGCTGGCGCCAGTTGCTGTTCCAGCAATTGCCCGACCAGCGGCTGGGTCGGCACTTGTGGCTGGGCGGCGTAACGGATGGTCAAGCCATCTTCATAGCCAGCTTGTGCCAGCAGCGCCCGCGCCCGCTCGATATCGGGCCCGCCATCGTATACATTGACACCCGAATACCAGGGATTGCTGGGCGAGACTGGTTCTGCCGAAGGCTCAGCCTGCCCAAACCAGACTAGCTGGGCGATCGAGTCGCGATGCAGCGCCCATTGCAGCGCCTGGCGCACCTCAACGCGGTCGAAAGGCGGTTTCGAGGTGTTGATGAGAAACATGTCGGGGAAGAATGCGCCATCCGGGTTTGCTTTCACATCGGGATTGGCGCGCAGTTCGTCGACGCGATGCAGCGGCACCTGCTCGACCCAATTGAGCTCGCCCGTTTGCAAGCCGGTCAGGCGCACCGTGTCGTCAGAGATGGCGCGGAAGATGACGCGGTCGAGATAGGGCTGGCCGGGCTTAAAGTACTTGTCCCAGCGCTGCAATTCGACGAAGTCGTCTTTGACCCATTGCACAAACTTGAATGGTCCGGTGCCGATGGGCAGCAAACGCGGGTCATTTTCTTCTATGCCGCGCCGATTGACGATCTCGGCAAATGCGCCCAGCGCTTCGAGCAAGCCGCCCCAGTTGGGTTTTGTGATGATGCGGCAAGTGTAGTCATCGACCACCTCGACGCCTTCCAGCGGTGTGAAGAAAACAGCATTGGCAGCGCCCAGATCGGGATCGAAGAGGCGTTCGAAGGTGTATTTGACATCCGCAGCTGTACAAGGCTCGTCGTTGTGAAAGACGGCATTATCCACCAGCTGGAATTCCCAGGTGGCGTCATCAAGCTGCTGCCAAGCATGTGCCAGGCCCGGCATGACATTGTTGTCGCGGTCGAGATTGACCAGCTTGGAAAACACATTTTGATACACTTGCATGGACGAATACAGCTCGGCGAAGGCGGGGTCCATATTGACGGGCTTGTCGATTGTGGCGGCTGTCAAAGTGCCACCCATGCTCGGAGCGCCTTGTGCAAAAGCTGTCGCCAGCCGCGCGCCCGGCAGCAAGTTTTGCGCCAAAGACAGACCACCAACCGTGGTGACCGCCTGTAGAAACTGACGCCGCGAAATGCGCTGTTCCCGGTACTTTTTGACAAAATCGTGCACTTGCTCCTTTTGCAAACTCATCGTCTTATTCCTCTCTATACCTATCAGGAAATTGTCCAGGCACGGAAGATGCCGCAACAATCGCCCCATGCAGACAAGCCTACCCAGCACGCCAGGCGCTGTCAAATCGCGGGGCGCCTCCCGATTCCTTGCGCCCACTGTGTTTCAGCAGGAGCATTCACGACACTGGCGCCTGTTGAAACGCCGTTTATGCTAAAATCGCTTCGGCTTGCATGCAAACAAGGAGCGTGATCTGTGCCAATCAAAACTGGCGGCGAAGCAACCGTAGAAGCCCTCATCGCCCACGGCGTCCAGGCACTTTTCGGCTTGCCCGGCGTGCAAAACGACTGGCTCTACAACGCGCTATTCGACCGGCGCGACCGCATCAAGGTACTCCATACTCGTCACGAAGAGGGCGCAGCCTATATGGCCTTTGGCGCAGCCGCTGCAACCGGGCAGCCGGCCGTCTTCAATGTCGTGCCGGGTCCCGGCTTGCTCAATGCCGGCGCGGGCTTGGCCAGCGCTTATGCTGTGAACGCACAAGTCTTTTGCATCGCCGGGCAAATCCATAGCGCGCGCATCGGAAAAGCCCTGGGCGATCTGCATGAAATCCCGCACCAGTCCGAGGTCTTGCGCGGGCTTACAAAATGGAGCGACCTTGTGCTGCATCCAGCCGAGGCTGGGCGCATGGTGGCGCAGGCTTTTCAAGAGATGCGTTCTGGTCGTCCGCGCCCGGTTGCGCTGGAGATCCCGCCCGATGTGCTGAAGCTGCGCACAGAAGTGCCAGAAACGCCGTCGCCCCTGCAGCCATACGCGCCACCGGTGGATGCCGGCGCGATAGAAACCGTCGGGGAGCAGCTGGGCAAATCCAAGCGCCCGATGATATGCGTCGGCAGTGGCGCTCTGGGCGTCAGCGCAGAAGTCACGCAGCTGGCGGAAATGCTGCAAGCGCCGGTCTTCGCCTATCGCACGGGCAACGGCGTGCTGGACAGCAGGAATCCGCTAAGCCTGAAATCGCCAGAGGCGCATGTCTACTACCGAACAACCGACCTGGTACTCGGCATCGGCAGCACGATGCGCCTGCCTCTGCAACGTTGGGGCACTGACGAGCAGATGACCGTCATTCGCATTGATGTCGACAACGATGCCATCCCCCGCATCCAGGGCCCCGATCTGGTCATCACGGCGCGGGCGGAAGATGCCTTGCCGCCCCTGATCGCCGCGGTCGAACGGTATAATCGCAAGCGCGAATCCCGAAGCGAAGAGATGCGGGAATTGCGAGCCGCTTCCGCCAAGAAAATGGCTTTCCTGGAGCCGCAGAATACCTATTCGCGGATCTTGCGCGAAGAACTTGGCGAAGACGGCATCGCGATCATGGGCATGACCCAGGTGGCCTATGCCGCACGAGTCAACTTCCCCGTTTACAAGCCGCGCACCTGCATCAGCAGCGGCTATCAGGGCACGCTCGGCTTTGCCTTTCCAACCGGTCTGGGCGCAAAAGTCGCCAGACCCGACGCGCCTGTGATCGCGATTTGCGGCGATGGCGGCTATATGTACTGTGCAGGCGAGCTGGCTGCAGCCGTCCAGCATGGCATTCCTTTGGTCACGATCGTATTCAACAACGATGCCTATGGCAATGTCCGCAAGATGCAGATCCGCGATTATGACGAACGGGTCATCGCCAGCGATCTTGTCAATCCGGATTTTGTCAAGCTGGGCGAAGCTTTTGGCGCAAACGCCTTCCGCGCCGAGACAGAGAGCCAACTGCGCCAGGCGATGCGCTATGGCTTCAAAAGCAACTTGCCAACCCTGATTGAAGTGCCAATGGGCGATACGCCAAGCTTCGACAGCATTTATGACCAGGGCCGGGTTCGCCCGCCGCAAAATGCCTGACTCGATATTGCCGCCCGGTTCACCGCTGCATTCGCGCCTGCTGGAATTGACGGCAGAGGCGGATCGCGTCTTCTTCGCTGGGCTGCCGGGTGTGGGCAAGAGCCTGCTGCTGCAGCAATTGGCGCTGATGGCTGCCGATGCTGGGCGCGCAGTGACCTTGTTGCAATGGGATGTGCTACGCCAGCCTTTTGAAACGCCGCGTTACCCTCTGCAAGATGGCGCGACGCATCCGCTGGTTATTCGCGCGGCCGGCAACTGGCTGCGTTCAGAGTTGCCAAAATTCGCTGGCGACTTGCTCATCGGCGAATTGCCCCTGATCGGCGGACGCTTGATCGAGCTGGCTCGGCCGTTGGACGATGCCGCCGAACCACTGCTGCGGGATGCGCGCAGTCAATTTGTCGTGCCCGTGCCCTCGCGTGAAGTGCGGGCAGTGATTGAAGCCAGACGCGCCCAAACCATCGCCGCGCCCCAGCATGCCAGCGAGGCCGATGACGCGCCACCGAATATCCTGCGCGCGCTGTGGCGAGACCTGCAAACGCTGGCGCAAACGCTCGATCTGGCAGAGCAGCCCCTCGACCATGCCTACAGCCCAGAGACCTATGCCGCCGTCTACCTGCATCTGCTGCGCTGCCGCCATGCCAGCATTTTGCCGGTGGAAGCGCTCTTGCCAACTCGTGGCTCGGTGTATGCGCATCTGGCGGATCTGCCCCAGCTGCGCGCCACGCCAGACGAAGCGCAAGCCGTGCTGCGACAGGTAGAATCAAGCCCCGACGCGCGCGCCTGGTGGGAACTGTGAGTCTCTCCAACTGCTTTCGTTGCATAACTATTTCTATCCCGCTGCCCGGTCATCGGGTATCACCGCGAAGACATCTATTTCAAAATCGGCATACGGTTTGCCCAGCGCCGAAACGACCACGCCGGTCGAGCAGGGATAGACAGCCGGCATGTGCCGCGCCAACACCGGATATACCAGATCGCGGTAGCTGGCATCGGTCACATAGGTGGTGATCTTGCAGATGTCTTGCATGCGCGCGCCAGCCGCTTCCAGGATGATCTTGATATTTTTCATGGCATTGTCGGCTTGGGCAGCTGGGTCGCCTTCGCCCACGAAGCCGCTGCCGTCCATGGTCAATCCCGTCTGCCCTTCGACGAAGACCATGTTGCCGGCGCGGACAGCTTTGCTGGTGCGATAATCGATACCAGGGAAGATATCGCCATCTTTGCTGGACTTGGTGAGGATGCGCTGATGAGTCATGGAAATATCCTTTGCTGGTCGTATTGGTGAGAGCCTTAAACACATAGTCACAGAAACACAGTGAATGTAACCTCAAAGACACAAAGGGCACAAAGAATCCCTGTCCATCTTTTTTGTTTATCCTTTTCGCTTGTGTCATATTTGCCCGATGCCAGCAGCCACAGGGAGCGCCATGTCCAGCGACAGAAAACGCTATGCTATCGTCGGCACAGGTTCCCGCGCCGGCATGTTTATCACTGCCATCGCCAGTCAATTTGCCGATCGCGCCCAGCTTGTCGCACTCTGCGACCTCAGCCACAGTCGCATGAACTGGCACAAGGCGCAACTGCCGACGCCCGTGCCCGCCTATCACGCTGACGACTTTGCGCGCATGCTGACAGAAACGCAGCCCGACACGGTCATCGTAACCACAGTCGATGCCTGGCATCATCATTACATCATCGCGGCGCTGGAAGCCGGCTGTGATGTCATCTGCGAAAAACCGCTGACCACCACGCTGGATCGTCTGCAAGGCATCTTCGCGGCCTTGCAGCGCACGAGCAAATCGCTGCGGGTAACGTTCAATTATCGCTATGCGCCGGCTTATGCCCGTTTCCGAGAGCTGCTGCGCGCTGGCGTGGTCGGGCGTCCACTGCTGGTCGATTTCAGTTGGCTGCTCGATACCAGTCACGGCGCGGATTACTTCCGGCGCTGGCATCGCGAAAAAGCCAATAGCGGCGGCTTGCTGGTGCACAAAGCCACGCATCACTTCGACCTGGTCAACTGGTGGATCGATGCTCGCCCACAGCAAGTCTTTGCCCTGGGCGATCTGCTCTTCTATGGCGCGGACAATGCGGCAAGACGCGGCGAAAGCTACGATTATGCGCGCTATACCGGCGTGCCAGCGGCGGACAAGGACCCTTTCGCCTTGCAGCTGGACAAGAAAGATGCCTTCCGCGGGCTATACCTGGCTGCCGAAGCCGAGACCGGTTACATCCGCGACCAAAATGTCTTTGGCGCGCCCATCACCGCCGAAGACACCATGGCTGTCACAGCGCGCTACAGCAATGGCGCGCTGCTGTCCTATTGCCTGGTGGCTTATGCGCCCTGGGAGGGTTTGCGCGTGGCGGTGACGGGGACGCGCGGACGGCTGGAAATGGATATCGTGGAAAATGTCACGCATCTGCGCGCCGAGAATGCCGCCGCCTCTGCCAGCAAAGGCGCATTCAAGCGGACCGAGATTCGCGTATTCCCCATGTTTGGCGAGCCCTATCGGACTGAAACGCCCAAAGCGGAAGGCGGTCATGGCGGCGCCGACCCGCGCATGCTGGCAGCGATCTTCGCGCCCGATGGCCAGCCCGACCCCCTGCAGCGCGCCGCAACGCATATCGATGGCGCGGCCTCGGTGCTGGTGGGCATCGCCGCCAACCTGTCCATTGAAACCGGGCGCATGGTCGACATCCGCGAGCTGTTTGCCTTGTGAGCTGCGTCGGTCCCGCCATCGGGATGGGGATACCAAGCCGCAGATTGCGCTATACTGGCTATGTGGCAGCAAAGAAAAGGACAGACACTCATGGTAGGCGTTGCCCAACCGGTTACTGTCGACAACTTCCTGGAAGTCGCCAGCCTGCCCAAATACGCGGACTGCCTTGTTGAGCTTGTAGAGGGGGAGATCGTAACCATGCCTCTTACAAATGCGCGGCACGGTCAAATCGTGATGGAATTGGGCGCGCTGCTGCGAAATTATGTGAAGCCGCGCCAACTTGGGCAACTGACCGGCGCAGATGCCGGCTTCGTGCTGGAGCGCAATCCATTTGGCAGGGATACGATTCGTGGCTTGGACATCGCATTTATCAGCAGAGCAAAAGCGCCAGAACCGCTGCCGACCAACTTTATTGACTTCGCGCCAGACCTGGCTGTTGAAGTGCTTTCACCTGGCAACACCGTTGAAGATATGGAGTTGAAAATAAGCCAGTTGCTGGACGCCGGCGCAAAGCTGGTTTGGATCGTGCATCCCCGCCAGAAGCGAGTCGATGTACACACGCTGGATGGCATGACGAGGCTCGGCCTTGGCGATACCCTCACCGGCGGCGATGTACTGCCCGGCTTCCAGGTTTCAATCGCGGATATCTTCGCCAGCTAACGCGTCCACCCTCGCCCCGTACAACGTCCCGAAAGCGACCTTACCGATAGCGCGAACGTTCGCCTGTGCCCCACATATCGGGGTCGCTGCCGAATTTGGCTTTGAGATCGGCAGTCGCTTCATCGAGCCGCTGCATCGTCTGCGGCGAAAGCGAAAGCGTTCCAGCCAGTATATTGCCCTCGACTTGTTGCGGATTGCGCGCGCCAGCCAGGACTGAGGCAACGGCGGGCTTGTGCAGCAGCCAGGCCAATGCCACCTGCACCATCGGTTTGCCGATGTCGGCGCAGATTTCGCGGATGGCGGCGAGTGTGGCGAAGGTCTCGTCTTCAAAGCCAGGCGTATAGTGGCGAGAGTCGGGCCGGTCGGGGCGGAAATGCCGTGTGCGCGTGCGCGAATGGGGCATGGCGTCGGCGCTTTGGTAGCGACCTGTGAGCAGCGCCTGGTTGAGCGGACTGTAGGGCAGGATGCCGATATTGCGCTCGACGCACTGCGGCTGAATGTCGAATTCGATGGCGCGCCAGAGCAGGCTATAGGGCAGTTGATTGGCATCGTAGCGGCCGCATTGGAGCATATCGGGCATGTCTAAATTGCCGAAGTTGCTGACGCCGATAACACGAATTTTCCCCTCGCGTTGCAGATCGAGCAAAGTCGACATGCTCTCTTCAAAGGGCACAGAACGGCTGGGCCAATGGACTTGGTAGAGGTCGATGACATCGGTAGCCAGGCGCTTGAGGCTGCGCTCGCAAGCAGCGCGGATATCCGACGCCGCCAGGTTGACTGTGCTGACCTTGGTGGCGATGATTGCTTCGGCACGACGACTTCCCAGCGCCTTGCCCAGCATCTCTTCGGAATAGCCGCTGCCATAACCCTCGGCGGTATCGAAGAAGTTGATGCCAGCGTCCAGCGCCGCGTGCACGGCATTGATGGTGTCGCTTTCGTCTTGCGCTCCCCAATAATCGCCGCCGACGATCCCCCAGAAGCCGACGCCGATCGGCGATACCATCAACGAAGAATTGCCCAGTTGTCGTTTCTGCATTGCTAATCTGTCTCCCGTCTTTGCGTCTGCGCCTAGATTGTAAGCCCTCGTCATGATTCTGTGAAGCATCAGACAGCGACGCGGCTTTAGCGCCGCCGCTATGTCCGCGACGCTCGCTCGTTTGACTCCTAATTGGACGAACTGGCCAACGGCGGACAACAACTACGTCCACCCCGGCTTCTGGTGGCAGACCGCTTTGCTGATGATCACCGAGATCGAACCAGCGATGTAAGACTCGGTAACAGACGCGCCCGGGACATCTGTTCCGGGCGCTTTGCTTGGTTAAGCGGATTTGTAGGGGCGATGATATTTGGGCTCGCCCCTACGCGCGATGATGTTTTGGCTCGCCCCTACGCACAATTTGAAGGGTATTGGATGTGAAACAAGCCTACTTCATCCGCCGGCTCATCATGTTCTTCGTCGTGATCGTTTTGGCGGCGACCTTGAACTTCATCATCCCGCGGCTTTCGCCTGGCGACCCGATCGGCGCCGTGCTGGAAGAGTTGCGCGCCCGCGGCGCCTCCACCGGGGGCGATGCCGAAGACGAAATTGTGGCCGCTTATCGCGCGCGCTTTGGCCTCGACCAGCCGATCCACATTCAATACTTCCGTTTTCTCTTTAACACCTTGCGCTTTGATTTAGGCCATTCCATCTCGTATTACCCACAGAAAGTCGAGGCGGCGCTGCTGCGCTCCTTGCCCTGGACGGCCGGCTTGTTGGCCATCTCCACCGTGATGTCCTTCGCCGCTGGCTCATTTTTTGGCGCCATGATGGCTTGGCCGCGCGCGCCCGCTTTCATGCGGCGTTTCGTGCCTATGTTCATGGTGCTTTCGGCTGTGCCTTATTATCTGTTGGGCTTGATCCTGGTCTACATCTTCGCCTTTGTCATGCGATTATTGCCGCTGGGCGGCGCTTATTCTTCCGGCACGATCCCGCGGCTGGATCTGGATTTCCTGCTGGATGTGATCCGCCATGGCATCTTGCCCGCCCTTTCCATTGTGCTGACCAGCGTTGGCTGCTGGGCTTTGAGCATGCGCAGCGTGATGGTAACCGTGCTGGGCGAAGATTATCTGACGCTGGCGGAGGCCAAGGGCTTGCCAGATCGGCGGATCTTTTTCGCCTACGCCATGCGCAACGCGCTTTTGCCGCAGGTTACGTCCTTGGCGATTGCATTGGGGGACGGTGGCTTCTGGGGCAGTATTGGTCGAGGTGGTCTTCAATTATCCCGGCATCGGCTGGCTGCTCTATAACGCCCTGCGCAGTTCGGATTATTATATGGTTCAAGGCGTCACGTTCTTCCTGGTTCTGACGGTGGCGGTTTCCGTGCTGATTGTCGATCTGATATATCCGCTGCTGGACCCGCGCATTGAGCGCTAGAGCGATACCGAAGTGAGTCGTCTATGATCAATACATTCTTGCGCCGCGGCAAAGCGGCCGGCAGCTACATCCTGCGGAACCCAAAACTGCTTCTGGGTCTTGTTCTGCTCACGTCGCTGCTGTTGCTAGGGCTGCTCGGCCCAGCGTTTGTCGATGTCGAAAAAGCGCGCCCGATCAGCGTGAAACCCAGTCAACCGCCTTCAGCAGAATACCCGCTAGGGACTGACAGCGGCGGTCGCGATGTCTTGGCGGTCATCATTGTCGGCACGCCGCAAACCTTGAAGATGGGAGTATTGGCCGGCCTGATCGGCGTCAGCCTGGGCGCCAGCCTGGGATTGATCGCCGGCTACTTCGGCGGCAGAATCGACATGGTCATCAGCACCATCACCGATACCATATTGACCATTCCGCCATTGGCCGTCTTGCTGGTGGTTGCGGCTTCCGTTCGCACCATGAGCATTGAGAATATGGCGTTGGTTATCGCCCTGCTTTCCTGGATGTTCACGGCGCGGACGATACGGGCGCAGGTGCTTTCCTTGCGCGAACAGCCTTATGTGCACATGGCGCGGCTGGCGGGCTTGAGCGACATCCGCATTATCTTTGAAGAAATCATGCCGAATATACTGTCGCTGGCGGCAGCCAGCTTCGTCGGCGCGACATCAAGCGCTATCCTGGCTGGCATCGGGCTGGAAGTGCTGGGCATGGGTCTGCAGCGCACGCCGACCCTGGGCATGACCATCTATTGGGCGCAGCTCTATTCGGCGCTGATTCGCGGCTTGTGGTGGTGGTGGCTGCCGCCGATTATCGTGCTAATTGTCTTGTTCGTGGGCCTCTTCCTGGTGAGCGCCGCCATGGATGAATTCGTCAATCCGCGCCTGAGGAAAACGGGATGAACCAGGACATCGCCCTGCAGGTCAACAACCTGCGCGTCTCCTACATGACAGGCAACCGGGAAGTCAAAGCGGTTGATGATGTCTCCTTCTCGCTCTATGCTGGCGAGCGGCTGGGCATCGTTGGCGAATCCGGCTCCGGCAAGACGACCCTGGCGCTGGCCTTGATGCGCCTGCACAAACCGCCAGCCTACATCATGGGGGGCGAAGCGATCCTGAATGGCAGAGACCTCCTGGCGCTGGAGCGCGAAGAAATGCGGCAGACGCGCTGGAGCAAATTGTCGCTGATACCGCAGGGGTCGATGAACTCGCTGAACCCCGTGGTCAAAATCAAACATCAGATGGCCGACGCGATCGAAGCGCACGAAAGCGGCTGGACGCGCAGCCAGATCGGCAAACGCATCGGCGAATTGCTGGGCAGGGTGGGCTTGCCCGAAAGCGTCGCCGAGATGTACCCGCACGAACTCAGCGGCGGCATGAAACAGCGCGTCTGCATCGCCCTCGCCATCATCCTAGAACCCAGCGTAATCATCGCTGACGAGCCAACCAGCGCCCTGGATGTGGTCGTGCAGCGCGTCGTCATGCAGACGCTGAACGATGTGCAGGAAGAGCTCAACGCGGCCATGATCATCATCGGGCACGATATGGGCTTGATGGCGCAATCCGCCGACCGCCTGGCTGTGATGTATGCCGGCAAAATGGTCGAAGTCTCGCCCATCAAGTCCTTCTTTCACGATCCGCAGCATCCCTACAGCAAACTGTTGATTAGTTCACTGCCTTCGCCGGAAGAAAAGCGCGATCTGGCGGGCATCCCCGGCAGCCAGCCCAGCTTGCTGGAGCTGCCAAGTGGCTGCGCCTTTCACCCGCGCTGCCCAATCGCCATCGAGCAGTGCCAGCAGGCGATCCCGCCCTTGCGACATATCCGCAGCGACCGGCGGGTTGCTTGCGACCTGGTGGAAGACCAAGCCTCATGAAGGCAAAGAACCTGCTGGAATTCAACGATGTGACCATGGCTTTTGGCGGCAACCGGCGCAACCCAGATGGCGTCGTCGCCCTGGAAGCGCTGGACCTGGTCATCCGCGCCGACAAACCCTCGATCATCGCCATCGCTGGCGAAAGCGGCAGCGGCAAGACGACACTGGCGCGGCTGGGCTTGGGCATGGTCAAGCCGACTGGCGGACGCGTCATTTACAAAGGGCGCGATCTCTGGGCGATGTCTAAAGACGAACGGCGCGATTACCGGCGCGAGGTGCAGGCGATCTTCCAGGACCCGTTCGCCGTCTTCAATCCCTTCTATACCATCGACCGCCTGTTGCAGACGCCGATACGCACCTTCAAGCTGACGAAGAATCGGGCGCAGGCGCGTCTGATGATCGCGGACGCGCTGCAAAAAGTTGGCTTGCGCCCGGACGAGGTGCTGGGGCGCTATCCACATCAGCTCAGCGGTGGGCAAAGGCAGCGCATCGTGGTCGCGCGCAGTCTGCTGCTGCAGCCGAAGCTGATCGTCGCCGATGAGCCGGTCTCGATGATAGACGCCTCCCTGCGCGCCAATATCCTGACAAAACTCAAAGAACTGCGCGACGAATTCGGCATCTCGCTGCTGTATATCACGCACGATTTGGCCACAGCGCACCAAATCAGCGACCAGATCTTCATCCTCTATCGCGGACGTGTGGTGGAAGTCGGGGATGCCACCAGCGTCATCCGCCATCCGCAGCATCCGTATACGCAGCTGCTGGTGAGCTCGATCCCGCGGCCCGACCCCGACAGGCGCTGGCAAGGCACGGTCGAGATCCCGCTGGTGGAATTGTCGCCGGGTGGAGATCGCGGCGGCTGTCTCTTCCGTCACCGCTGCCCCCACGCCATGCCAGAGTGCAACCATACGACGCCAGAGCAATTCCCGGGCGGCCTATGGGCAGTCGGTGGCTTGCTACCTGTACAAGGAAAACGGCAACCCTGCCTAGCGCGAACCGCCTCGGCAGGCAAGCTCCCAAGCGGTCTCTTGTCGAGGCTATCCCATAGACCACCCGTTTGCGGCGGTGAATTCTGTATGCGAGCGCGGCCAGGCCCCGCCTCTACACCACCCCCTGCCCCTCTGCGTTCTGTGTGCTTAAATGCGCTTGGGGCATCGTGTACAATAGCGCCACATTGCTGACCGCCAGCGTGAGACTCGCCCATGCGCAACCGCTACTTTTCTGCCCAGCCAGATACCCAGCGCGCCGCCGCGCAGCTCTACGAGTGCGCCAAAGACTTGCCGCTGGTCTGCCCGCATGGCCATGTCGATCCGCGTCTATTCGCCGACCCCGACTACCATTTTGGCAGCCCGGTCGACCTGCTGATCATCCCCGACCACTACATCTTTCGCATGCTCTATTCGCAGGGGATTTCGCTGGACAGGCTGGGCATCCCCACCCTGACCGGCGCGCCAATAGAAAAAAACCACCGCGCCATCTGGCAGTTGGTCTGCGACAACTGGCATCTCTTCCGCGCCACGCCGACCGGTATCTGGATACGCGATGAGCTGGCGGATGTCTTTGGCATCACGCGCAAGCTGGACAGCGCCAACGCCATGGCGATCTATGAAGAAATCGCTGCGCAGCTGGGGAGCGACGCATTCCGGCCGCGCGCCTTGTACGAGCGCTTCCATATCGAGGTCTTGGCCACCACCGATGCCGCCACCGACAGCTTGGAGCAGCATATTGCCATCCGAGAATCGGGCTGGGGCGGGCGCATCATCCCCACTTTTCGCCCCGATGCCGTGGTCAATATCGACGAAAACTGGCGCGACAATATCGAGCTGCTGGGCGAGGTGTCTGGCATAACCGTGCATGATTACGCCAGCTATATCCAGGCGCTCGAAGAACGCAGAGCCTTCTTCCAGTCCTTGGGCGCAACAGCCACCGATCACGCCGCCTTGACCGCCTATACCGAACAGTTGGATGCTGCGGCAGCCGAGACCATCTTCCAGCGGGCGCTGACAGGAGACGCCAGCCACCACGATGCCGCGCGCTTCACCGGGCACATGCTGCTGGAAATGGCGCGCATGAGCAGCGAAGACGGGTTGGTGATGCAGCTGCACATCGGCTCGTGGCGCAACCACAATCCAGCCCTGTTCGCGCGGCATGGGCGGGATATGGGCGCGGACATGCCCACAGGCAGCGAATTCACGCGCAATCTGAAGCCGCTGCTCGACCGCTTCGGCAATCACAGCAACCTGCGGCTCGTACTCTTCAACCTGGACGAAACCACGCTCAGCCGAGAGCTTGCGCCGCTGGCCGGGCACTATCCCATCCTGCGCCTGGGACCGCCCTGGTGGTTTTATGACAGCTGGCTGGGCATCATTCGCTATTTGGATGCAGTGGTCGAAACGGCAGGCATCTACAATCTGGCGGGCTTCAACGATGATACGCGCGCTTATCCCAGCATTCCCACGCGTCATGATGTCTGGCGGCGGGCTTGCGCGCATTGGCTGGCGGGACAGTTGGTTCGCGGCTTCATTGACGACGAAGACGCCCATGACATGATGCGCGCGCTGGCCTATGATCTGGCGAAAGACACCTATCGTTTGTAAGGAACGGGACGGGCAGATGACACAATTCCTGAGCAAAGGCAACCGCAAAGAGCCACGCCAACCCGAGCGCATCGTGCAATTCGGCGGCGGCAACTTTCTGCGTGGCTTCGTCGATTGGCTGGTGGATGTGTTGAATGACGAAGCAGACTTCGGCGCGGGCATCGCGCTGGTCAAAGCCACGCCAGGCAGCTACAAGGCGCTGGATGCCCAGGATTACCTGTTCACGACCTGGCTGCATGGGGTGCAGGCTGGCGAATTCAACGAACAGACACGGCTGATCAACTGCGTCAACCGCACTGTCTATCCCTATGACGACTTTGAGTCCTACCTGGCATTGGCGCGTCAGGAAGGCATCCGTTTCATCGTTTCCAACACCACCGAATCGGGCATTGTGCATTCAGCAGACGACCAGCTGGACGATGCGCCAGCGGCAACTTTTCCCGCCAAGCTGACGCGCTTTCTGTATGAACGTTGGCGGCATTTCGGCGGGGAATGCGAGGCTGGCTGCATCATCATCCCGACCGAACTGATCACCGACAACGCGACGCGCCTGCGAGAAATCGCCCTGCAATACGCCGCGCAATGGACTTTGCCGCAAGACTTCTGCGACTGGCTGGCGAATTGCAATCAATTTTGCAACACCCTGGTCGACCGCATCATCCCCGGCTATCCCGCCACAGAGGCCGAGCGCCTCTTCAAGCAGCTGGGCTATCAAGACCGTCTGCTGGTGGCTGGCGAGATGTATCACAGCTTCATCATCGAAGCGCCGCAGAGCCTGCTGGACGAGCTGCCGCTGGGTCGAGCAACGACGCCGCTGAATGTCAAAATCGTGGCGGATGCCGCGCCCTACCGCACCATCAAAGTCCGCCTGCTGAATGGCGCGCACACCGCCATGGTGCCGCTGGGTCTGCTGCTGGGCATTGAATCGGTGCGCGACGCCATAGGGCATCCGGCGCTGGGGACATGTATTCAGGAACTCATCTTTCAAGAAGTCATTCCGTCGGTCAGCGAGCTGCCGCGCGACGAGTTGCAGGCATTCGCGCGGCATGTCTTCGACCGCTTCCGCAATCCGCGCATCCATCATCGCCTGCAAACCATTTCGCTCAACAGCGCGAGCAAGGTCAAAGAGCGCATCGTGCCATCGCTGCTGGGTTATCATGCCATGAAAGGCAAGTTGCCAAGGCGGCTGGTCTTGGCGCTGGCGGGCTTTATGCGCTTGTACCGCGGCGACATCTGCCAGCTCAACGATGACCCGGTTGTGCTGGATTGGTTTGCCCAGCAATGGAAAGCCGCCGAAACGCATGAGGCATTGGCAAAAGCCTTTTTGCGCCACGAGCCACTTTGGGATGCCGATTTGAGCGCGCTGCCCGGTCTGATCGAATCAGTCGCCGAGGCGCTGGACGCAATCGAAGCCGGGCGGCTGGAAGAGTTGCTGATGCGGGCGGACGGCTGATGCCCGATCTCATCACGGTCGGGCGGGTGTCGCTGGATTTGTTCTCGCGTGATATTGGCGCGCCTTTCCCGCAGATCAACAGCTTCGAAACCAGTGTTGGCGGCAGCCCCGTCAATATCGCCATCGGCGCGAGTCGGCTGGGCATGCGTTCGCTGGCTTTCACGGCGGTCGGCGATGACGAAGTGGGGCGATTTGTGCGGCGCTATCTGGCGCGTGAGGGCGTCGACACAGCGCATATCGCGGTCAGAGCGGGGCGACGGACGGGCATGGCGGTGGTGGGCGTGCAGCCGCCGGACAAATTCCCCCTGCTTTTCTACCGTGAAAACCCCGCCGACATTCACCTCAACCTTGACGATGCGCAAGCGCTGCCACTGGACGCTGCGCGGGCGCTGCAGCTTTCTGGCACCGCGATGAGCCGCGGCAGCGCGGGGGATGCAACGCTCTACCTGGCGGAACAAGCGCGAAAGCTGGGGCTGACCACCTTCCTCGACCTCGACCTGCGCCCCGACCAATGGACGCACGCGCTGGCTTATGGCTTGCGAATGCGCCGGCTGCTGCCCCTGTGCGATGTCGTCATCGGCACCGAAGAAGAATGCTATGCCGCCCTGTCGCCCGACCCGAGCGCGGTCATGGCGGGGGGCGCAGTGCCCGACAAACAGAAACTGGAAGACCTGCTGGGTGAAAGCGCCAGGAATCATGCCGCGGCGCTGATCGTCAAACGTGGCGCGGCTGGCGTCAGCATCGTGCAGCGACAATCGCGGCTTGATGTGCCGGGCTTCCCGGTGGAGATCGTTAATACAGTCGGCGCGGGCGATGGATTCGCCAGCGGGTTGATCTGCGGCTGGGCGCGTGGCTGGGATTGGCAGCGGGCGGCGCGTTTTGGCAATGCTTGCGGCGCGCTGGTCGTCTCGCGGCAGGGCTGTGCCAGGGCGCTGCCAACCCTGCGCGAAGTCGAGGATTTTCTCGCGCGAAATGCTTGAAGCACAGACATTCATTGTAGGGGCGAGTCATCGCCTCGCCCAAAAAATGGAGATTCCACATGAGCAATCACCTCAAATCGACTGCCGATGCCATGATCGCGCTGGATGTGACGCCGCAATCGGCTGGTTGGCAGTACTTGTCATATCGTGTGGTCAACTTGGCGGCTGGACAAGTGTATCTGCACAAGACCGAAGACACCGAGCTGGCGTTGGTGCCGCTGACGGGTGCGGGCAACATCGAAACGGGGGCGGGCAGCTTCCCTATGCGGCGCGCGGGCGTCTTTGCCGAGAAGCCGTCTGTGCTCTACCTGCCGCCCGGGCAAGAATTCGGCGTGCGCAGCGATTCGCATTTTGAGTTTGCGCTGGGGGCTGCGCCAGCCACCGGCAAGTATCCGCCGCGGCTCTTCACGCCCGACGAGATTCGCTCGGAAGTGCGTGGTGGCGGGGCAGCTCGGCGGCAGGTCAATCACATCTTGGCGCATCCTCTGCCGGCCGAGCGGCTGATTCTCTACGAAGTCTATGTGCCGGGCGGCGACTGGTCGGGCTATCCGCCGCACTGCCACGATGGCTATCTGGGATCGCCCTTGTTGGACGAAACCTACTACTTCCGCACGCAGCCGGGCAATGGCGTGGCCTTGCACCGCAATTATCGAGTTGACAGCGACTTTGAGGAAATCTTCGCCGTGCACGACCGCGACCTGGTCCTGGTTACACAGGGCTTCCATTCGACCAGCGCCGCGCCAGGCAGCAATCTTTATTTTCTGAATTACCTGGCTGGCGAACTGCTGGATGATGCCCGCGCGACGCCGCCGGTTGATGATCCAGATTATGCCTGGTTGAAAGACAATTACACCGCGAACCTGATGCAGCTGCCGGTGGTGTAGGGGCGAGGCGGTTGACTTGCGCTGCGAATTTCGCCCCAACTAGCTGATATAATCTATGCTATGCGCCGCATGCTCGCGATTTTGGCTCTTGCACATTGTCTGCTGGCTTTGTCCGTTCAGGCACAAGCGCCGCGCGTCCAGGTTATCGCCGAAGGTTTGTATTATCCGGCTGGCTTGGCGGCGCTGCCCGATGGCGGCCTGCTGATCGCCGAAGCCGGCGGACATGGCGAACGCAGCGCGGGCCTCAGCCTGCTGCAAAGCGATGGCGTCTTGGGACGGCTGCTTTCGCTTGCGCCCAGCGGACGCGTCAATGGCGGGCTCTTTAGCGCGCCTGTCGTGGCGGTAACGCCGGATGGCGCGGACATCATCGTGGCTTTCCCCAGCGCCGGTCTCTACAGCCTGCCGGTTGCGCAGGCCGCCCGGCTGCCAGACGAGCCGTTTACGCTGCAGGATCTGCAGCCCCGCCAAACCGAGCGCGGCAATGTCTTTTTGCTGCATCCTTTTGACATCGCTTTTGACGCGGCTGGCGCGCCACTAATCAGCGATGCCGCTGGCAATGGACTGGTCAGCGAGGGCGAGGACAGAGCCCTGCGCTATGTGCATCATTTTGCCCGTCTGGACAATCCACGCCTGCCCGGCGGACGGCTGGATGCGCTGCCCACTGGGATAACGCGGCAAGCGACCGCCAGTGTGCTTGCGCTGCTGGGCGGCTGCCCGCATGTGCAGAACAGCGGCGAGCTGGTGGCGCTCGATGACAACGGAGGGCTGCGCAGCCTGGTCGATGGGTTGAATATGCCCATCGATGTGGCGCAGGCAGGTGACGGCGCGCTGTGGATATTGGAGTTTGGCGCATTGCCGCCGCGCAGCCCTTGCTTCACCGATTTGGACGAGCTGCCCGCCAGCGGACGCCTCAGCCGCCTGGATGCTGATGGCCTGCTGCGGACGATCGTCGACAATCTGCACTTCCCCAGCGCCCTGCTGCCGATGCCCGATGGCAGTCTCTATATCAGCGAAGTCTATCGCGGCCGCCTGTTGCAAATCAGCTTTGATGCCCGGCCGCCCCAGCCGCGCCGCTATCCACCAGCCGATGCGCCGCCAGCCGCCCATGCGCAAATCAGCGACCTGGACGAGGCTCTGCGCCGCGTTATCGTTCAGCAGGGCTTGAGCGCCTATCCGGGCCGCGAGTTGATCGAAGTCGACAGCGAGCTGACGCGCCTGGGACGCGACCTGTTTTTTGATCCCATTTTGTCGGGCGACCAGAATATCGCCTGCGCCACTTGTCATCATCCCGCTTTTGCCATGGCCGACGCGCGCGCACTGCCCATCGGCGCTGGCGGAGCGGGTTTGGGCGAACAGCGCGCCTTTCGCAAATTGCTGCAGTTGGACGGCGAAGGCACAGTCGCCAACCCTTTCATTGATGTGTTCATTCCGCGCAACAGCCCGACCATCATCAACAGCGCCTTGCTTTCGCGGCAATTTTGGGATGGGCGCGTCGAGGCGAGCGCCGGTGTGCGTACGCCCGAAGATGCCATCAACGACCTCGACCTGAGCGACTCGCTGGTGGCGCAGGCGCTCTTCCCGATCATTTCGCAGCACGAGATGGCTGGCATAACCTTTGGCTCGCTTCCGCCCATGGTCATACGGCAGGCGCTGCTGGGGCGGCTCGGCGACAACGTTGAATACGCCGCGCGTTTTGCCGATGTCTTTGGCAGCGGGGAAATCAGCTTGCGGCAACTGGCGGAAGCTGTCGCGGCCTTTGAGCGCCAGCTCATCTTCACCGCCGCGCCTTGGGACGACTATGTGGCTGGCGATGAAGCTGCGCTGAGCCAGGCGCAAAAACGCGGCGCGCTGCTATTTTTTGGGGAAATGAATGCGGGCATCAACTGCGCCGGCTGTCATAGCGGCGACTTGTTCACCGACCAGGAGTTTCACAACCTGCTCGCGCCACAGCTGGGACCCGGCAAGGACAATGGCGAAGACGGCCGCGATGACCTTGGCCGCGCCAATGCCAGCTTCGATTATCGCGACCAATACCGCTTCAGAACGCCCAGTCTGCGCAATGCGTCGCTGACCAGCCCTTACTTGCACAGCGGCGCTTATCAAACGTTGGAGTCGGTGATCTGGCATCATGCCAATCCGTGGCGCGCCAATATCACCTATGCGCCGAGCCAACACCTGCCGCCACAGCTGCAAGACCAAGTGCTGCCCTACGACTTCGACAGGCAGGCGCATTCCGTGGCGCGACCGCTGCTCGCTGGCATGTCCATGAGTGATGCCGATGTAGCCGACCTGGTGCGCTTCTTGCAAGCTTTGACCGATCCCGCCGCCCAAGATCTGTCGCATATCACGCCCGAAACCGTGCCCAGCGGCTTGCCCGTAGACGCCCTGCCCTAGCGCCGCATATCAAGAGCGTCCAGGGCAATCGCATCAAATAATGTTCTCAATTGATTACACAGAGAATACAGAGTTCAGAGAGTCCACAGAGGCTTTATGTCTGCTGGGAATACTTCTTCGTATTTTCATAGCTATGAGAATTGTTCTCGTCGCTGAATCCCCATGCGGGTGTATAGTCCAAATTATCCCCTTTTCGTGGCTTTTCTCTGTGCTCTCTGTGTCCTCTGCGCTCTCTGTGTTGATTATTTCGTTGATGCGATTGCCCTGGCGCTTATCCCCCTGCCAATAGCCGCCACAAATCCGACCTGCTACACTAGACTGCGAAACCAATGGGAACGAGAATCGCCATGCCCCACAGCACCTATGGACAACTGCCTATCCCGCGTTTGACGCCGCAGCTGCTGAGCCTAGTCAAAACCGGCGAGGTCTACAGCCTGGGCGTCGATTTTCACGAGGGCATGCTGACGCCCGGCGCAGTCATGAAGTCGTATTCGATCGCGCCACACTTGCGCCACAGCGATCCGTCCACAATCGACCCGGCTGCTCCCGCCGCCGAAGTTATCCGCATGTCCATCCATGTCGGCACGCACATCGACGCGCTCTGTCACATCGCCGAAAAACAAGACGCCTCTGGCAACCCCGACCCCAATGGCGAACCACGCATCTATGCCGCGGCCGGCGAGACCATCCCATCCAGCCAAAGCGCAAGCTCGGCCGGGCAGCGCCACCTCAGCATTGAGCAGATGCCGCCTATCGTAACGCGCGGCGTGCTGCTGGATGTAGCTGCCTTGAAAGGCGTGGACATGCTGCCGCCAGCGACTGTCGTCAACGCGGACGACATCCTGGCGGCGCAAGCGCGGCAGGGCACAGAGATCGGCGCGGACACGGCGGTGCTAGTGCGCACAGGCAGCATAGCGCGTTTGCAGGCGGGCGACCCCGCTTATCGCGATGCCCAGACCGGGCTGGATTTGTCGGCGGCGCAATGCCTGGTCGAGCAGGGCATGACCTTGGTGGGGGCGGACAATATGGCTGTCGAAGCTATGCCACCCTATGACCACTCGGTGCATCGCTTTCTGTTGGTGCACAGCGGCATCACCCATATCGAGAACCTCAACCTGGACGAGCTGGCGGCCGCGCGCTGTTACGAATTTCTGCTGATCATCGCGCCACTGAAACTGACCGGCGCGACCGGCTCCTGGGTCAATCCGCTGGCCATCGCCTGAGGAAGCCATGACTACTATCCTGCATATCAGCGACACACACATCAGCGGCGACCCAGCTTATCATCCGCACTGGCTGCGAGCCGGCAGCAGCCACCCCAACCCCGGCGCAAAGAATCTGCTGCGCGCCATCAAGCAGTTGCCCTACGCGGTCGATTTCATCTTGCATACTGGCGATGTCTGCGCCGAGCCACTGGTGGACGATTGCCACTGCGCCCGCGATCTGCTGGACGATTTGCCCGCGCCCATCATCCTGCTGCCGGGCAATCACGATTCGGGCGATCTGCTGGCTGCGACCCTGCACGATGGCGAACGGCGGCATGTCCTGCGCGATGCCCAGCTGCGCCTGGACGATGTGCATGTAATCGCGCTGGATACCAGTGGCGGCGGCGAGCATGCGCCCAGTCTGCGCCCACAACAACTGGACTGGCTAGAGTCGGCGCTGGGCTCTTGCAAGGACGGGCGCATCATCGTGGCGGCGCATCATCCGCTGCTGGAAACTGGCGTGGCCTGGCTGGACGAGAACATGCGCGTGCAGAACGGAGCGGCGGCGCATGCCATTTTGGCGCAGCACAGCGATCGCATCGCTGGCGTCCTGTATGGGCACATCCACCAGCCGACCATTTGCTGCGCCGATGGCATCAGCTACATCAGCTGCCCCTCGACCTGGAACAACCATGCGGCGCATCCCGGCATGGCTGCCAATGCGCCCGACACGCACTGCGCACCGGGCTATAACCTGCTGATGCTGCGCGGCGGACGGCTCTTCGCGAGGCGCTGTGCCCTGCCCGCCACGGACGCATGAAAGTGCTGGCTCGCGACTATTATCTGCGCGATTTCGCCTTTGATTGCGGCGAGGTCTTCCCGCAGTTGCGCATTCACGCCCGCACCCTTGGCGAAGCAGGCCGCGACTCGGACGGACGCAGGAGCAATGCCGTTTTGCTCTTGCATGGCACGACCGGCAGCGGCGCGCAGTTCATGCAGCCGACCTTCGCCCCCGAGCTTTTTGGTCCGGGACAGCCCCTGGACGCGCGCGAGCATTTCATCATCCTGCCCGATGGCATCGGTCACGGCAAGTCCAGCAAGCCCAGCGATGGATTGCGCCTGCGCTTCCCAAAATATGGCTATCACGACATGATCCGCGCCCAATATCGCCTGCTGACGGAATGCCTGGGCATCGATCACCTGCGTCTCGTCATGGGCACGTCCATGGGCGGGATGCACAGCTGGCTGTGGGGCATGCAGCAGCCCGGCTTCATGGATTGCCTGCTGCCGCTGGCATCGCTGCCGGCGCAGATCGCCGGGCGCAACCGCATGATACGCAAGATGATCATGGATTGCATCTGCAGCGACCCCGCCTGGCAAAATGGCGATTACGCAGGGCAGCCGCCCGGGCTCATCAACGCCGTGCATCTGCTGATCATGATGACCAGTTGCCCGCTGCACTGGCAGAAGGAAGCGCCGACTCGCCCTGCCGCCGATGCTTTTTTGGCGCAGCGCATTCGCCAGCTTGCCGCCGCTCTGGACGCCAACGACATGCTCTACGCCTTCGCCGCCAGCGAAGATTATGATCCTGCGCCCGGGCTGGAGACGATCCGCGCGCCGCTGCTGGCGATCAACTCCGCCGATGACCAGGTTAATCCGCCCGAGCTGGGCATCATGGAAGCGGCAATGCAAAGACTGCCTAACGCGCGCTATGTGCTGCTGCCCATCAACGACCAGACACGCGGACACGGCACGCATACGCTGGCTGCGCTGTGGAAGCATCACCTGGCGCAGTTATTACAAGCGCCGCGTCGGGGGAGTGTCTAGTTGTGTGGATAGGCCAACCATGCCCCCAACCCCGGCTCCTTCCCCCAGAACGAGGGTAGGGGAGTTTTTCCAGCGATTCTGTAGGTGTCGAAGCCCCGCCCTCATTTTGGGGTCGCGTAGACATTGGCCCGCCGGGGGCAAAGCAGCGCGTATCCAAGAAAACTGCCCCCTCTCTTCGGCAGCTTTTTGCGGCGCGACACAGAACGCGATATACTGGCGGCAAGCTGGCCTACGTTGCTGGCGCAAATTCGAATCGCTATTGCACGACGCGAAGCACATGACTGATTAGCGGAGGACAACCATATGCATGTATCGATGACCATAAACGGCGAGGCTGTCTCGCGCGAAGTGGAGGCGCGCACCTTGCTGGTCCATTTTATCCGCGAAGACCTTGATCTGACGGGCACCAAGATCGGCTGTGACACCAGCCAGTGCGGCGCTTGCACGATCCATGTCAATGGCAAGATCGCCAAAGCCTGCACCTTGCTGGCCGCCCAAGCCGATGGCGCGGACATCACCACCATCGAGGGACTGGCAGAAAATGGCGAACACCACCCCATGCAAACCGCTTTCTGGGAGAATCACGGGCTGCAATGCGGCTATTGCACGCCGGGCATGATCATGGCTTCCGCCGCCTTTGTGCGCGACAATCCCGGCGCGTCCGAAGGCGATATCCGCCACTACCTGGAAGGCAATATCTGCCGCTGCACCGGCTATCACAATATCGTGAAGGCGGTCAAACAGGTGGCTGACGCCGCCGCAGGAGGAGCCTGATGAGCACGCGGATCTTCGGCAGTGGCATCAAACGGCGCGAAGACCCGCGCCTGATAACTGGCGAGGCGCGCTATACCGACGACATCAAATTGCAGGGCGCGCTGCACATGGCAGTCGTGCGCAGCCCCTATGCCCACGCCAAAATCCTTTCTATCGATTCTTCGGCCGCGGCTGGCATGCCCGGCGTGCGCGCCATCTTCACCGGCGCAGACATCGGCGACCTGGCTGGCTTGCCCACCGCCTGGCTCATCCCCGACAGCGACTTGAAAACGCCCGAACACCCGGCTTTGGCGAGCGATGTCGCGCGCTATGTCGGCGATGGCGTGGCGATCGTGCTGGCGGACAGCCGTTATCAGGCGCAGGATGCCGCCGATGCCGTCATGGTCGATTATGAAGAGTTGCCCGTTGTGGTCGACCCGCACGAGGCGGCTCAAGCCGGCGCGCCCCAGTTGCACGACGATGTAGAAGGCAATATCGCCTTCCGCTGGGTCATGGGCGACCGTGAAGCCGCCGATGCTGTCTTCGAAGCCGCCGATGTGGTGGTCAGCGAGCGCATCTTGCAGCAGCGCCTGCTGCCGACAGCCATGGAGCCGCGGGCAGCCAGCGCACAGTACAACGCCGCCACCAGCGAATTGACATTGTGGTGCACTACACAGAACCCGCACATCCACCGCTTCATCATCAGCGCCGTTACGGGCCTGCCCGAGAACAAGGTTCGCGTCATCGCGCCAGAGGTGGGCGGCGGTTTTGGCAGCAAGATCCCCTGCTATCCAGACGAAGCGCTGGTCAGCTGGGCAGCCAAAAAGCTGGGCGCGCCCATCCGCTGGGCAGAAACCCGCAGCGAAAATTACCTCACCACCATTCACGGGCGCGACCATGTGCAATTCGTGGACATGGCCGCCAGCAATGACGGCAAGATCCTGGGCGTGCGCGCGACCGTCTACGCAGGCATGGGCGCCTATCTGTCTACAGCGGCGCCGGGCATTCCGACCATCCTGCATGGCTTGCTTTATGTCGGTCCTTACACAATCGACAACGTCTTCTGCGAGTCGATCGGCGTGATGACCAATGCCACGCCAACCGATGCCTATCGCGGCGCTGGTCGTCCCGAAGCCACATTCTTGCTGGAGCGCATGGTGGACAAAGTGGCTGGCGCGCTGGATATGGACCCGGTCGCGCTGCGCCGCCAGAACCTCATCCCGCCCTTTGCAGATGGCCACGAAGTCGCCACCACGCTCATCTATGACAGCGGGGACTACGAAGCGGCATTCGACAAGGCGCTGGCTATGGCGGGCTATGACGACTTCCGCGCCCAACAGGCACAGGCGCTGCAAGCTGGTCGCTACCTGGGCATCGGCGTCACGACATACACCGAAATGTGCGGCTTGGGTCCCAGCCAGGTGGCGGGCGCAGTCGGCTTTCAGGGCGGCTTGTGGGAAAGCGCGACTGTGCGCGTAACGCCGACTGGCAAGGTGCAGGCGCTCATCGGCGCATCGCCACATGGCCAGGGCAGCGAAACCACCCTGGCGCAGCTCATCTCGTCCGAGTTGGGCTTCCCGGTCGATGATATCGAAGTGATTCACGGCGACACCACCGAGACGCCCATGGGCTGGGGCACCTATGGCAGCCGCACGACGCCGGTCACCGGGGCGGCCCTGGCGCAAGCCTCGCGCAAGCTGAAAGAAAAGGCGCGCGCGCTGGCGGCGCATCTGATGGAAGCCAACCCCGACGACATTGAATACGCCGATGGCAGCTTCAGCGTCAAGGGATCGCCCGACCAGGCGCAGAGCATCCAGGAGGTCGCGCTGATGGCGCATCTGGCTTGGAATATGCCCGAAGGCATGGACCCCGGCTTTGAGGAATCGCAATTTTATGACCCACCCAATTTCGTCTATCCCTTTGGCACGCATATCGCCATCGTCGAGGTCGACCCAGTTACAGGTAGCATCGACTTGCAGCGCTATATCGCCGTTGACGATTGTGGACCGCAGATCAACCCGGAGATCGTGGCCGGGCAGATTCATGGCGGGGTCGTGCAAGGCGTGGCGCAGGCGCTGTGCGAGGGCGTCATCTATGATGACAGCGGCCAGCTGCTGACGGGCACGATGCTGGACTATTGCCTGCCCAAAGCCGATATGTTCCCCAACTTCGAGCTGGGCGAGACTGTGACACCGTCGCCGCATCACCCGGTGGGCGTCAAGGGCGTTGGCGAAACCGGCACCATCGCCAGCACGCCGACGGTGTATAATGCCGTGCTGGATGCGCTGGCGCCGCTGGGCGTCGCGCAGATCGACATGCCATTGACAGCGGCAAAAGTCTGGCAAGCCATACAAAATGCAAACGGAGGCAACTAAATGTGGCCACAACAATTTGACTATCAGCGCGCCGATAGCATAGCAGGCGCACTGGCTGCCATCGGCGCAGACGGCAAGTTCCTGGCCGGCGGGCATTCGCTGCTGCCAGCCATGAAGCTGCGCTTGTCCACGCCCGACCAGTTGGTGGATATCAGCCGCATTGATGCGCTGCGTGGCATCGCTAATGGCAACGGCAGCCTGTCGATCGGCGGCGCAGCGACCCATGCCGATATCGCCGCGTCGGCTGCGGTTGGCGCTGCTTGTCCGGCCTTGGCGCAGGCTTGCGGCATGGTGGGCGACCAGGCGGTGCGCAACTTTGGCACGCTGGGTGGCAATATCGCCCACGCCGACCCCGCTTCCGACCCACCCTCCGTGCTGGTGGCGGTTGGCGCGTCGGTCACTATCGCCAGCGCGGATGGCGAACGCACGGTCGGCGCAGAAGACTTCTTCGTCGACCTCTTCGAAACGGCGCTGGACGATGGCGAGCTGATCACCAGCATCAATGTGCCCGATCTGAGCGATCACCAGATGGCTTATGTCAAGCTGCCGCATCCCGCCTCGCGTTATGCCATCGTAGGCGTCTGCGTGGCGCTGATGATGGACGGCGATACCTGCGGGCATGCGCATGTCGGCGTTGGCGGCGCGACCGTCAAGGCGGTCAAGTGCGCTGGGGCAGAAGCGGCCCTGGCCGGCAGCTCGCTGGATGATGCTGCGCTGTCTGCGGCTGTGGCTGCGCTGAGCGATGACATAGGCGAATGGCTGACGGGCGATGTGGCCTACCCCGAAGCCTACCGCAGCGCCATGGCCGGCGTATTCCTGAAGCGTGCTATCAGCGCTGCCAAAGGATAGACATCGCGAGAATCGCTCCCGTCTGTCCGCCTTCAGCAGTCCCCTGCCCGGCAGTCGCTATCTGCGCGACTTGCGGGTGGGGATTCTCGCAGTCGCGTGGCAGGGAGTGTCTATATTCCTGGATACAGGCACCCCCTCGGTCCCCGACAGGTCGGGGGGAAGCAACGGCACACGCGGATTCTGTCGGCAGGTCGGGGATGGGGAAACGCCATATACACGGAATTCGCCACTCCCGGGGCGATTAGCATGGATTTGGGACACAGAGATTCTCTGTGCTCTCTGTGGTGAATTGACCTTGTGTCAAGCATGACGAAAAAGTTATATCCAGGAATATAGACACTCCCCATTCTTTTCGGGAGTGTCGAAGTTACTGGATTAATACCCCCTCCCCTCGTAATATCTAGTAATAACACTGCCTTACTTGATTTTTACTCCGCCTTCTCGCTCAAGTTAATCCTTGCCGCCTTGGTCTTGCTGCTGATCCCCGCTGCCCAGGCCAAGGCCGATGACCATATCGACAACATGTGCCAGATACCGCTATCGGAAGGCGGCTGGACTGGCTTATGCGCAGAAACAGGCGATTGGCAAGCGGGATGGTATGTATACCGCTATGGCGAAACTTGGACTCTGGCTAATCGGATCTGACTACTAGTACATGTATATACAACAGGTGCCGAAACAAAACGGGAAGTTGCCCACCCGCCGCGAGGCACGACGCCAAGAATTACCGAGCCGCTCCCAACAACCAAGGCGGGCAACAGCATAACAACCACTTACCCGCATGGGATGGTAGTAATCGCCCGGTCTCCCACCGTCAGCATCGTCACCTCCCGGAAGACGGGTCAATCATAAAGTTCGACCACAAGGCTGGCACGCGAACAGAGGTAAACGGGATCACTGGCGAGACATCGACAAGAACCTACAAGTAACACACTCGCGCACAAGCCCGACGACCGCGCCGGTAGCAGACGACCTCCCTTGTCCGCTGGCCAATACCTGTTCGAGTCGATTGTGCAGCCGGCTACCTGGTCGGGGGATATGCCAATGCCATGCCGGGCAACTTCGCCAATCGCCTGTCCCAAGTCGAAATCGGGCACATCGTCGCCTATCTGCTGACCCTGTCCGCGGCAAACGACAGCCCTTGAGCAACTGCCGATAGCCCACTCATGCCTGTGCGGCGGCCAACGCATTTTTGGAAAGACCCTGATTGCCTGCCCCCTAGCGATTACGGCTTGATGTGGGAGTGAGGGCGACCAAGTCTTGCTGCGAGAAAGTGCCTGTCTGCCCCAGCATCTGGGCATCGGATAGCTCGGCATTTTCCAGCGAATGGAAGCGGTCGATCAAGTCGGCGGGCGTCAGCATGTAACGTTCTTTGCCGCTGATTTCGAAGACAATTTCGCCCTGGTGCATCATGATGACGCGGTTGCCCAGGTCGCAGGCTTGCTGCATGCTGTGCGTGATCATGACCGTCGACATTTCGTGGCGGTCGGCCATATTGCGCGTGAGGCTGATGATTTGTTCGGCGGCGTTGGGGTCCAGCGCGGCAGTATGCTCGTCCAACAGCAGCAGCTTGGGTTTGATCAGCGTGGCCATGACCAGGGTGATCGATTGCCGCTGCCCGCCACTGAGCAGCGCCACATCGGTATCCAGTCGCTCTTCCAAGCCCAGGTGTCCATGCTCCAGCTCGTCGCGGAACCACTGTTCCTGGTCTTTTTTGACATCGCGCCGCAAACTCAGACGCCGCCCATGCACCGCCGCAAGCGACAGATTCTCGCGGATGGTCAGCCCCGGGCAGGTGCCCAGACGCGGATCTTGGAAGACGCGCCCGATGACTTGCGATCGTTTGTATTCGGGCCAGTGCGTGATGGTATGCCCGTCCAGGCGGATCTGCCCGGAGTCAGCTGTGACCGCGCCGGCGATGGCCCCAAAGAGCGTGCTTTTGCCCGCGCCGTTGCTGCCGATGACAGTCACGAAATCGCCCTCTTCGACAGACAGCGACACTTCGTTCAAGGCGCGCACTTCGTTGTTTGTGCCTGCGTTGAATGTTACCGAGACCTTATCGAGTTCCAGCATGATCTCACCTCGTGTTGACAAAGCGCTGACGGTAAGCTTTGTAGCGGTCGTAGAGCCGCGGCGTGCCCAAGGCTGCCAGTACCACCAGCGCGCTGACCAATTGGATATCCGTAGTGGGCAAATCGAGCGCGCTGAAGATCCAGGCGCGTGATATATCAAAGACCAGCATGCCTGCCACCGCCGCGATCAGCAATTGGCCCGTGCTCTTGGGGCGCAGCAGCACCTCGCCGATAATAACCGCCGCCAGGCCGCGGATGATCAAACCAAAGCCCAGGCTGACATCGGCAAAGCCAAATTGCTGCACCACCAGCGAGCCGCTCAAACCCGCCATGCCGTTGGCAACCATCAAGCCCAGCGCCACCATCAGGTAATGGTTGATGCCGGTGGCGCGCACCATCTGCGCGTTTTTGCCTGTCGCGCGCACCGCCAAGCCGACTTCGCTGCGCATAAACCAGTACAGAATCGCCAATACAACAATGACAATGCCGCCAAAAAGCATGATTTCCAACAGATTCGTCGATTGACGCTTCATACTGTCGCCAAATTGCTCGACCAGCCAAGCGCGGAAGGGGCGCGAATGCCGGCTGATGAGAGTCTCTTGCCCGAGCAGCGGAATGTTGCTGCGCCCGCCCATGATGCGCAGGGTCACTGTATAGGCGCCGGTGATGACGATGATGCTGGCCAGCAAGCCTTCAATCTTGAAGATGATATCCACCAGCGCGGTTGCCAGCCCGGCCAATGCGCCGAAGACGAATGCCACCAGCAGAGCCACCTCTGGGCTGGCGCCATTGACGATCAAAATGGCACAGACTGCGCCACCGATAGGGAAGGCGCCGTCCACAGTCAGATCAACGAAGCCCAGGATGCGGTAGGTGAGAAAGACGCAGACGCCCGCCAGCGCATAGCCCAAGCCCTGCCCAATCGCGCCAATGTTGACATTGCCCAGCGACATCACCACGCCAACCACTACGACCAGCAGCAGCCCGCGCAGCAAGAAGCCGTGGCGGCTGGTTATGGATTCCGAGCCTCGTCTCTCAGTGCTTGCTCGTGATGTCATGGGTTTGCGCTCCCGGCTGTAGATTCACGCTGACAACTATTGCGCGCGACACCTCCGCGAAGATCGTAGAGCATGGCCGCGCAAGAAGGTCAAATCCAGAAAATAGATCGCCGCGCCAACTGCCAGACAAGTTTGCCAGCCCATATACTTTATGATACCGCAATCAGTTCTAGCGGTAAAACAATGTGGTAAGCTTGGCGGACAAGGCAATTATCGTCAGCGCAGGGTTGCTGTTGTGGGTTTGGAAAAACCGATTGAACACCTTTCCATCGACGGCTTTATGTCGATTCGCAAGCTGGAAAACCTCGAGCTTGGCGCGCTGAATGTGCTCATCGGGCAGAATGGCGCGGGCAAATCCAATTTCGTGGCTTTCTTCGGATTTTTACGCGAACTGGTGGAAGGACGCCTGGGTAGCTGGGTGAGCAATCAAGGCGGCAGCAACCGCATCTTGCACTTCGGCACCAAAGAGACCACAGAGATTCATACGCGCATTGCCTTTGGCAATAACGAATATGAATTCAGCCTTGTGCCGTCCAAAATTGACACGTTGTACTTTACTAAAGAAGCGCTGTGGTATGGGGACGACAAATTCCCGATTTATCCCGGTCATACTGAGTCCAAGCTCAAGGATCAGACCGGCTCCGACCCACTTCGCAGGGCCGACTATATCTACGCGGCGATATCTAGCTGGCGCGTTTATCATTTTCACGACACCAGCGACAGCGCCGGAGTCAAGCGAAAGGGCGCGCTGCACGACAACGTCTACCTGCGCGAAGATGCTTCTAACCTGGCTGCCTACCTGCACATGCTGCGGCATCAATACGCCGAGACATACAGCCAGATCGTGAAGACGGTGCGCCTGGCGATTCCCTTCTTTGACGACTTCGACCTGCGACCAGAGCCATTGCGACCCGATGAATACGATATCATGCTGCTCTGGCGGCAAAAAGACAGCGACTATCCCTTCACGCCGAGTCAGCTATCGGATGGATCGCTGCGCTTCATCTGCCTGGTCACGGCGCTGCTGCAGCCCAATCCGCCCGCCACCATCATCATCGACGAGCCCGAACTGGGCTTGCATCCCCATGCCATCGTCTTGCTGGGGGCGCTGCTGCGCTCGGCGTCCAAGCGCATGCAGATTATCGTGGCGACGCAATCGGTGCCACTGGTCGACGAGTTCTCGATTGACAACCTGCTCATCGTCGAGCGCGAGAATGGCGAAACCGTCTTCTGCCGTCCAAATGCCGATGAATACAACTTGTGGCTGGAAGAATACTCGGTTGGCGACTTGTGGGCGCAAAATGTGCTGGGCGGGAGAATGCCAGCATGACGCAAGTGTTTGTCGTTTGCGAGGGACAGACGGAGATGTCATTTGTGACGGAAGCGCTGGCAAGCTACTTTGAGGGTCGGCAACTCTATTTGAAACCAAGATTGATAGGAAAAGGAGGGAATGTAACCTATACGCGATTGCTCGCCAGCCTGAAGCCCTTGCTGCTGGCCGGCCAATCGCCCTATTGCACAACATTCATCGACTATTATGGCTTGCCCGCAGGCTTCCCCGGCAAGCGGGCAGCGACAAAAGCTACTTCCCTTTCGGACAAGGCAGACTGCATCTACACTGCGCTGCACGAGCAACTTGCAACTGAAAACCAGATGGATGAATATATGCTGCGGCGCTTCGTTCCCTATGTACAAATGCACGAATTTGAAGGCTTGCTGTTCAGCGACCCAAAAGCTTTCGCTCGCGCTATTGACAAACCAAAGATTGCCGATGAGCTGCTAGCAATCCGCAACCGCTTCGAAACTCCCGAACATATCAACGACAATCCCAATACCGCCCCAAGCAAACAGGTAATTAGCATTGTCAAAGAATATGAGAAAGTGACCATGGGCACTTCTGCCGCCCTGGAAATCGGACCCTGCGCCATTCGGCAATCCTGCCCGCTGTTCTCCGAGTGGCTGGACAAGCTGACTGCTCTGTCCGCCACCTAAACCCCCCAAAGCAGGTCCAGCCCCAGCAGCAGCGCCGCCAGCGTTACCACTGTCATGCCGATGCCGACCTTGGAAAAATCGCTGAACTTGTAGCCACCTGGTCCCATCATCAGGATATTGACCGGATGCGCAATCGGTGTGAGGAAAGCCATGGAGCAAGCCATCGCCACCGCCACCGACATCGCCCGCGCGTCCACGCCCATCTGCAGCGCCGCATTGATCGCCAGCGGCCCCACCAGCAGCGCCGTCACCTGCCCACCGATGATCTGCACCACCAGCATCGTCAGCAGCACCAGGCCCGCCACCACGACCAACCCGCCCGCGCCCGACAAGCCGTTCACCAACAGCGCGCCTAGCCGATCCGCCAAACCAGAATCGGTGATAGCCAGGCTCAATGGCAGCATGCCCGCCACCAGGAAGATGACCCGCCACTCGACTGCGGCATAGAAGTCGTCCATCGCCAAGCAGCCGCTGATCACCATAAGCGCCGCGCCACCTAGCATGGCGATGGGCAGGGGCACGAGATTCAAGATGGATAGCGCCAATGCCAGCGCCGTTATGGCAATCGCAACGGGCGCGCGCCGCCTGTCCACCGAATGCGCCGAATACGCGCCAGCCGGCAGGATGTAATTTCGATTGTGCGAGAGCCGCTCGATATCTTCGCCTTGCCCTACCACCAGCACGGCATCGCCCACGCGCAGCGGCAATTTGCGCACATCGGTGTGCTGGCTGCGTCCATCTCGCCACAGCGCCACAGCCAGCAAGCCAGCATCGCGATTGAGTTTCAATTGCGACAGGGTTTTGCCAATGGCATCCGAGCGCGGCGCGATCATGATTTCGATGGGTTCCATGGGCAGCGCGCCATTGCCAACAGAAACGAGCTCGTTGCCCCAGCCCAGCAGCTGCGCCAGTCGTTCTTCGCGCCCGACGATGAGCAACTCGTCGCCTGGCACGATCAGCTGGCTGGATTTGGGCACGGAGATCGTATCGCCGCCACGCTGCACAGCCGCCACCGTCAAGCCCAGCTCGCTATTGATGGCGCTTTCTCCGACGCTGCGCCCCGCCAATCGCGAGCCGCTCAGCACGCGCACCTGCCACATGCGCTCTGCCAACTGGTAGGTATTGTGCAGGTCGGGCTGGCTGAATGCCTGTGTCATGGAGGCGCGTTCGGGCAGCAGACGCCGTCCCAACAGCAGCATATACACCAGGCTCGCAAACACGATCAAGCCGCCCACCGGCAAAAAGTCCAGCATGCCCAGCCCGTCTATGCCGCGCGACAGCAGCAGTTCGCTCATGAGGATGTTGGCGGTGGTCAAATAAGTCGCCATGCCACCGACCAGCGTGCCGAAAGACATGGGCATCAGCAGCTTGGAAACAGAAATGCCCGAGATGCGCGCCACCCGCACAGCCGCTGGCAGCAGCACCGCCCCCGCCGCCACATTATTCATAATCAGCGAAAGCGCCGCCCCCGCCGCCATGAACAAGGCGATCAGCTTGGCTTCGCTGCCGCGTCCATAATCGTGCAAGGCGCTGGCGATGAACTGGATGACGCCCGTTTGCTCTAGCCCGCGCGTGATGATGAACAAGCCGATCAACGTGATGACTACCGAACTGCTGAAGCCAGCCAAGACTTCTGTGGCGGGCAGCAAGCCGCTGAATGCCACCAGCAGCAGCACGATGACAGCGATCAGCTCGGTTTTCAGACGCGTCAAGGCGATCAAGCCAAAAAGCGCGCAGATGATGCCGATGACGATCAACTCGGCTGTGGTGAGCATGGTGTTCTCGCGGAGTTGTGCACCTGCTGGCGAGTATAGCCGATGCGCGCCGCCAGAGTGCCCCTAATCCAACCCGCCATAGGCTTCTGCGAAAGCCTCGATCTCGGGCATGGTCGGCATGAAGTTGGCGCAGCCATGCTCGGTTACCACGATCGCGCCGCAGGCATTGCCCAGACGCGCCGCCTTGTACCAGCCCCAGCCGCGCACCAAGCCATAGATGAAGCCGCCGCCAAAGGCATCGCCCGCGCCCAGAATATTTGTCACCTCGACCGGGAAACCCGGCGCATCAATCACAGCGCCATCCTGCAGGTGGATTCTTGCCCCTTGCGCGCCGACTTTCTCCACCACAGCGCCCGGACCCAAAGCCAGCATGGTCGCAATGGCAGCGCTGGTATCGCCAGCCACCTTGGCATCGGAGATCTGCGAATCTGTCAGCTGCATCTGCGACTCGTCGCGCAGCACCGCCGCGTTGATCTCGTCCGCTGTGCCGATGACCACATCGACCTGGGGCAAGACCGAGCGCGCCACCACGCCAAATGCGCGCAGATCGTGCCATTGGTCGGGGCGAAAATCGATGTCGAAGACAACCTGCGCCCCCGCCGACCGCGCAACCTCGGCAGCCAGCATGGTCGCGCTGCGGCTGGGCTCCAGGCAGAGGTTGGTGCCAGCGAACTGGAAGACGCGGCAATCGGTCAGCGGAGCGGCCAGGGCATCATCTATGGTCAAATTGATGTCAGCGCAATTCTCGCGATAATAAACTAGCGGGAACTTGGCTGGCGGCTCGATGCCTAGCACAACGGCCGATGTGCGCTGTTCTGGCTTGCGCGGGATGAAGCCCGTCTCGACACCTTCTTTTTGCAGAAAGTGCAAAATAAAGTCGCCTACCGGGTCTTCGCCGACTGCGGTCAACAGCGCCGTCTTCAATCCCAGCCGCCGCGCGCCCACGCTGATATTGGTCGGCGAACCGCCGACATACGCCGCGAAGCTGTCGATCTCGGTGAAAGGCGCGCCTATGTCGTTCGAATACAGATCAATGGAGCTGCGCCCCATGTGCAGCGAGTCCCAGGTTTTGCTCATCCTTTTGCCCCGTCAATTTCGTCCAGGCGCACCGGCCGATTTTCGTGTAGCGAGCGCATACCCGCTTTTGCCATCACCACCGGCGCGCGCCCATCCTCGCCGTTGACCGGCACTGGCTGGTCTGTGACGATGGCTTCCACAAATGCAGCCATCTCGGCGGCGTAACTATCCATATAGCGGTCCATGAAAAAGTTCATCGGCAAGTCGCGGCGGACGCTGTTGCCATCGCTGAATGTGACGGCGTTGGCGTGCAGGTTTCCACTGCTGGCGGCGCCATGGCTGCCAAAGACTTCCACGCGCTGGTCATAGCCATAGACAGCTTGGCGGCTGTTTTCGATGCTGCCGATGACCCCATTTTCGAAGCGAAGCATGACCTTGGCGGTGTCAATATCGTCCGCCGCGCCGATGGCAGGATCGACCATGACACCGCCCATGGCGAAGACCTCGACCACTTCGCCCAGCAGAAAGCGGCACATGTCAAAGTCGTGAATCATCATGTCCATCATCAAGCCGCCAGACACTTTGATGTATTCGATGGGTGGCGGTGCGGGATCGCGGCTGACGATGTGCAGCAGATGTGGCGCGCCGATCTCGCCATTTTCGAGAGCCTGCTTCAAACGAATGTGATTGGCGTCAAAACGGCGGTTGAAGCCGATCTGCAGCTGCACGCCCGCCTTGTCCACAGCCGCCAGCGCCGCGTCGATTTCCGCCAGGTCGTGAGCGATTGGTTTCTCGCAGAAGATGTGCTTGCCAGCTCGCGCAGCCTCTTTGATGAAGCGCGTGTGGGTATCGGTGGAGCTGCAGATGACAATTGCATCCAGCTCGGGCAGTTCAAAGAGCGCGGCGGGATCGTCACTGTGCGCTGGAATGCCGAATTCGCTGGCGGCAGCTTGCGCGGATGGCGCATGAATATCGGCGATTATCCAAACCTTTGCGCCAGCCACGCGCGTCGTCAATGTGTCGGCGTGCACGCGCCCGATGCGTCCCGCGCCAATGATGCCTAGTCCCAAAGTCATACTCCGCCTCGCTGCCAGCGCCGCTCAGGATGGTGGTATGATAGCGAAGGAAAATCAACAAAACAATGCGAGCGGCGCTTTTTCAGCTGCGCAGAAAGGACAGGGCATGAGCGCGAACAGCCTGCAGGTTGCTGTCATCGGTACGGGCGCAATCGGCAGCTTGCACGCGACGAACCTGGCGCTGCACACAAAGGGAGCGCGCGTATCGGCCGTCATGGATATCGACCGCGAACGGGCAGATGCCGTCGCACAAGCCTGCGGCGCGCGCGCTGTGACAGATGCCGCAGACCTCATCGCCGACCCAGCGGTTGACGCCATATTGATCGCCTCGCCCGATGCCAGCCACGCCGAGCTGTGCCTGGCTGCCATAGCCGCTGGAAAACCCGTGCTCTGCGAAAAACCGCTGGCCACCAGCCTGGCTGACGCCGAACGCATCGTGAATGCCGAGCTGGCCGCAGGAGAACGCCTCGTGCGAGTCGGCTTCATGCGCCAGGTCGACCCCGCCCACTCTGATCTGCAGGCGCTGCTAGCGAGCGGACAGCTGGGCGCGCCGCTGCGTTTCCGTGGCACACATTTCAATCCCCGCCGCGGCGACACGATCATCCGCATCGAGGGCGCGATCGTCAATTCGCTCATTCATGACATGCACTCCCTGCGCTGGCTGATGAGCGCCGAGGTGCAGAACGCCCTTGTGCAATGGCTGCCCGACCGCGCCGATATGCCCCGCAGCGCCCGCTTTGCCCTGGCGCATTTGACGCTGGACAATGGCGGCTTGGCCACGCTGGAATGGAGCGGCGACAGTGGGTATGGCTATGAAGTTGGTGTGGAGATCGTTGGCGAGCTGGGCACAGCGCAGACGCACAGCCACAGCAGCCCGACCATTCGCCGCGGCGGGGGGCTGTCGCAAGCTGTAAGTCCCGATTGGCAAGACCGCTTCGCCGAAGCCTATCGCATTGAAACGCAAGACTGGGTCGATTCGATACGCCAGGGCGCGCCGACCGGTCCCAGCGCCTGGGATGGTTATATGTCGCTGGTGATCGCCGATGCCTGCCTGCGCAGCGCCGACAGCGGTTTGCCCGAACTAACTCGCGCCATAGACCGCCCCGCTTTCTACGCCTGATGCGCATACTGCCCGACCGCCGTGCCAAATTGCGGGCTGCCATGCGCGCGGCTGGCGTGGATATCGCCGCTTTGACGCCCGGACCGACCCTGCGCTATCTCAGCGAGCGGGGCTGGCAGACTGGCGACCGACCGCTGCTGGCGCTCTTCCCGCTGGCTGGCGAACCCGCTCTCGTCTGTCCGGCGCTTATGGGCGAGTCGCCCCGTTTCGCCTACAGCGATGCCGAGTCGCCGCAACCTGCGCTGGAACATGCGCTGGAATCGCTGGCTGCTCGCAACAGGGCAATCGGCGTGGAGGCGAACCGCCTGCGCTATGCCGAAGCGCGCCTGATCAGCCAGTGCGCCCCCGATTCGCATCTGCTTGATTTCAGCGCGGAGCTGGCGGACTTGCGCATGATCAAAGACGCGGGGGAAATCGCCGCAATCCGCCACGCCATCGCCATGTCCGAGGCGGCCCTGCGGGACACGTTGGCAAGCGCGCGCATTGGCATCAGCGAACGCGAGCTGGCGGCCCGCCTGGACAGTCGCATGATCGAGCTGGGCGCGGATGGTCTGGCATTCGAGACGCTGCTGCATGCCGGCGCAAACACCGCCCTGCCGCATACCGCTCCGCTCGCCTATCGCATCCAGCCGGGCGACCCGCTGCTCATTGATTTTGGCGCGCGCGCGGCCGGTTATTGCGCCGATATCACGCGGACAGTCTTTGTGGGCGCGGTCACAGCGGCACAGCGCGACTTCTATGCCGTGGTCGAAGCGGCGAATGCGGCGGCGCGGGCAGTTGCAAGACCCGGCGTCAGCGCAGAAACGGTCGATGTGGCGGCGCGGCAAGTCATCATCGCGGCCGGTTATGGCGACTTGATTCGGCATCGCACCGGGCACGGCATCGGCTTGCAAGCGCATGAAGCGCCCTACATCGTGCGTGGCAACCAGCAGAGGCTGCAAGCGGGTATGGTCTTCACGATCGAACCCGGCATCTATCGCATGGGCGAGATCGGCGTGCGCATCGAAGACGACATCCTCATCACCGAGACCGGCGCAGAGTCGCTGACAACCTTCCCGCGCGGCGCAATGGTGGTCTGAAGCCTCCCCCAAAATTGATCTACCGCCTCCTGACGCGGGACCGAGGGGCATTACAGTCCGCGATACCGGCAATACCATTCCCAAGTTCGGCGCAGACCCTCGCGCGTGTCGACTGTCGGCGCGAAGCCCAGCAGACGCCGCGCCTTGCTGTTGTCGCAAAAGGTGATTGGCGGGTCGCTGGAGGGCGTGGGCACAGACATCCAATTGATTTTCACGCCGGCCAGCTCTTCGATGATGCGCAGGAACTCGCTCAGCGAAATGGGCGCGCCACAGCCCAGATTGATGACTTCGCTGCCCAGCGGCTTTTCCAGCGCAGCGATCACGCCAGCCACCGTATCGGCGATATAAGTCCAGTCGCGCTGGATGTCGCCGCCATTGAACAAGCGCATCTGCTCGCCGCTTTGGGTGGCTTCCATCAGCCGCCAGGGCATCATGTCGGGTCTGCCCGCCGGTCCATAGACATTGAAGAAACGCAGCGCTGTAACCTGCATGCCGACCAGATTGTGATAGCTGTGCGCCAGCATCTCGGCGGCGCGTTTGCTGGCCGGGTAGGCAGCCAGCGGACGATCGGCGTGGTCGCTTTCGATGAAAGGCAGGCGCTGCGTCTTGCCATAGACCGACGAGGTCGATGCCAGCACAAATTGCCCACAACCGCCCAGCTTTGCGCCTTCCAGCAGGTTCAATGTGCCGCCCAGGTTGACATCCATGTACAGGCGCGGCTGGGATACGCTGGCGCGCACGCCGGCCATGGCTGCCAGGTGCGCCACGCGGCGTATGTTCTGCCCCCGAAACAATCCCTCCACCAGCTCAACATCGCGGATATCGCCCTCGACCAACTGGAAATTGGCATATACCCGCAGTTTTTCGGCATTGGCGCGTTTTATGGCTGGCTCGTAATAATCGTTGAAATTGTCGATGACGAGCACGGTCTCGCCGCGCTGCAGCAGGGCTTCGGCAACATGGCTGCCGATAAAGCCAGCGCCGCCAGTGATAAGGGTGGTCATGAGGCTGTCCTTTGTGTCTCCAAAATTTATACCACAGGCCACAGTGGGCGACAGTGAGAGCGCCACGCCTGTTGCGTTATCGCTTGGGCGCGGCTACCATTCGCCAATGGGTATACACAACACAGGCGGTCAATGCGCATGAATGGACAACAGCTAATACAGGCACTGCGCAGCGGGCAGCGCGTTTATGGCAGCGCCATGTATTCGCCCTCGCCGATCTGGGCGCGCGTGGTGCAAAATCTCGATTTGGATATGGTCTTTATTGATACCGAACATACACCGCAAGACCGCAGCGCCATCTCGTGGCTCTGCCAATGTTATGCCGCGCTCGACCTGGCGCCCGTCGTGCGCATCCCCGAGCCCGACCCCTACCTGGCGCAGATGACCCTGGATGGCGGCGCGCACGGCATCATCGCGCCCTATGTGGAATCGCCCGCACAAGTCATAGAACTGGGCGGCGCAGTCAAATTTGCCCCGCTGAAAGGCGAGAAGCTGCGCGCGGCGCTGGCTGGCGAAAGTGAGCTCGAGCCAGAGCTGACCGACTATCTCTCGCGGCGCAATGCTCACAAAGCGCTCTTCATCAATATCGAAAGCGTGCCGGCGCTGGAAAATCTCGATGACATCCTGCGCCTGCCTTATGTCGACTGCGTGCTGGTCGGTCCGCACGATCTGTCATGCAGCCTGGGGATCCCCGAGCAGTATGACCATCCCGACTTTCAAGCCGCCATCCGCACGATAATCAGCAAGTCGCGGGCAGCCAATGTGGGCGTGGGCATCCACCATAACTTCGCCCATCACGAGATCGAGTGGGTCAAAGCCGGCGCCAATCTGGTCATGCACAGCTCCGACATTTCGGCATTTAACCGCGCCTTGACCGCCGAATTCAAGCAGATCCGCGCGGCCACCGATGATGTCGGCGATATTGTCGACGAAGATGTGCATTTTTAGCCATCCGCGCAAAGCTCACTAGGAAACGGAAGCGACCATGTACAAGATCTGGTTCGAAAAAACGGTGCCCGACGATTATCGTCCCCTCTTTGAAAATGTGGCGGATGGCATCTGTCCTGCCGACCAGCCAGACCGCTGGCACAATTTGGAAGAAGCGGACGCGGTCATGGCTGGCGGGAATAGCTATGATGCCGAGTGCATGGATCGCGCGCCGCGCCTGCTGATCATCGCGCGCACGGGCATCGGCTATGACAAGGTCGATATCGCTGCGGCAAGCGCCCCCCCTATCGCCGTGGTCAATGCGCCGGCCTCCCCCCCCCCCGCCATATCGCCGTGGTCAATGCGCCAGACGCCCCCACCGTCTCCACTGCCGAGCAAGCCCTCGCCCTGATGTTCAGCGTGGCGCGCCGCCTCAAAAGTGTAGAAAACGCGCTGAATCACAGGCTGGCAAGCGGCGAACCCGGCAATGTCTGGGGCGATTATCGCGCGCTGGAATTGCAGAACAAGCGGCTGGGGCTGGTAGGCTTGGGGCGCATCGGCGGGCATGTCAGCGGGATTGCCCGAGCCATCGGCATGCAGGTAGCGGCTTACGACCCCTATGTCGGCAACGATCGCTTTGAGTCGCTGGGCGTGCAACGCGCCGAATCGCTGGAGGCGCTGCTGGGCGAGTCCGATGTTGTCTCGCTGCACCTGCCGCTGAACGATCAGACGCACAAGCTGATGAATGCGCAGCGATTTGCGCAGATGAAAGAAGGCGCGGTCTTCATCAATGTATCGCGCGGCGGGCATGTCGATGAAGCGGCGCTCGCGGATGCGCTGGACAGCGGCAAACTCTTCGGCGCAGGGCTGGATGTGACCGACCCGGAACCACCGCTGGCGGGCAATCCGCTGCTGGGGCGCCACAATGTGGTGATCACGCCGCATGTCGCCAGCGCCACCCTGGTTGGCAAGCGCCGCCTGGTTCTGCACGCGCTGGAGCAGGTCCTGCAAACGCTGCGTGGCGAACGACCGCCGCACCTGATCAACCCCGAAGTATGGGATGCCGTGCATGCGCGCTGGAAAAATGCGAGAGGCTGAAATCCGCGCGCGCCGTTGCCTCCCCCCGACTTTTCGGGGGGACCGAGGGGGGTGCTATCCCCAGCGCAGGGAATGCAGGGTGAAGTCGCTGGTGGTGATGCCGCGCGGCAGTGACAGGACCACATGCACCAGTTCGGCGATCGTCTGCGGCTCGACCAGCAGCGACTTGTCTATGCCCGGCGAGGCGGCATCGCGCATGGGTGTATCGGCAGGACCCGGCGATATCATCACCACGCGGATCAGTTCTTCGCGCAATTCGGCAGCCAACGCGCCCGTGAGGCCTTTCAAGCCGACTTTGGACGCTGTGTAGGCGCTGACGCCGGGGACAGACAGCGCCGTCACGATGGAGCCGATATGGATGACGCTGGCGTTGTCGCTGCGGCGCAGATTGGGCAGCAGTCGCCTCGTCAGCACATAAGGCGCGCGCAGATTCAAGCGCAACAGGTGGTCGAGCTGGGCATCGCTGGTGTCTTCGAGCATGGCGATCAGCCAGTCGCCGGCGCAATGGACCATTGCATCCAGCCGCGCCCCTGCGAGCTCGTTTGCCAGCCCAGCCAGCGCATTATCGTCTTCCAGATCGAGCGCATGAACCTGCGCAGAGCCGCCCAGCGCCACGATTTCCTCCGCGACAACGCGCAACTTGCTCTCCGTTCGTCCCGCCAGCCGCACCTGCATGCCAGCCGCAGCCAGCCGCAGCGCGATCGCCCGTCCCATGCCACTGCCCGCGCCGGTGATGATTGCGCTCCGTTGAGTCATTGGCTTGCCTCCACCGATCCCTTGCCCGCGTCAATCAACTCGCGCAGGCGGGCGATATGCGCCGGACCCGTCTCGCAGCAGCCGCCCACGATAGATGCGCCCGCATCGATCCAGCCCGCCACATCCCGCGCATAAGCTTCTGGCGACATATCTTCGCGCGCCGACAGTTGCGCCACCCCGCCGCGATCCACCCAGTCGTCAGGGATGCCAGTGAAGCCGTTGGCGTATGCGCCGAAGGGCAGTCCGCTGGCTTGCAAAATGGGCAGCGCCTGGCTGATGGTGGCTGGTTTGCAGCAATTCAACAGCAGGGCATCGGGTATGGCTTCCAGCGCATTGATGACATCCGCCAATTTCTCGCCGCCACGCAGCTGCAGGGGCTGCCGGTCATCCAGAGTCAGCGCCAGCCAGACCGGTTTGCTCCGTCCCTGGGCGGCTTGCAGGAATGCCCGCGCTTCGAAGCTGGTCGAAAGCGTCTCGCCCAGGTAGATATCCACGCCCGGCGCCAACAGGTCCATCATTTCGGAGAATTCGGCGGCGGTCTCGTCAAATGACAGGTCAAACGTATTGACATAACTGGCTTCCAGCGGCGGCAGGCTGGCGGCGATTTGGATGTCGCGGCGGCATTGGTCGCGAGCGGCATTGGCCAGGTCGCTGGCGATCTGCAGCAAAGGCGCGAGCTGGTCTTCCTTGCCGATGTAGCGCAGGCGGGTGCGCGTCGTGCCGTAGGTGTTGGTGGTGATGATGTCGGCGCCGGCCTGGATGTAGTCGCGGTGAATCTCACTGACGAGCTCGGGCGCTTCGTAGAGGGCGCCGCTGGCCCATTCGCCGTACAGGCCTTTGCCGCCGCGATTGACGATTTCCTGCCCCATGCCACCGTCCAGCAGTTGTGGATTTGTCATGATCTGCGCTCCTTTGCATTCCCGCCGATTCTAGCTTGCCAGCCTGTTGGACACAACGCGCGTTTTGCCACCCGAGTCCCGGCAGAGCCCGTTGCAAAAGGGCGTCAGCGGCTTGCGAAAGCAGATGGCGATTGGCTATGCTATGCTTGCGAAATGCTTATCTGCACGGAGCGATCGTGGAACAAATAGAATTGGAGCTCACCCAGGAACAGCGCGTCAAGGGCGTCCGCAACACAGTCCGCGGGGATGTCATCGGCAAAACGAAAGAGCGCACAGGCAAACTGATCGCAGGTGATTGCGTCGACATCATGCGCAGTTGGGACGAGGGCATCATCAACCTGACAGTAACCTCGCCGCCCTACGACGAGCTGCGCGATTACAATGGCTACAGCTTTCCTTTTGAAGACATTGCGCAAGAGCTATACCGCGTTACGGCGAGCGGGGGCGTGGTCGTCTGGGTGGTGGGAGATCGCATCCGTGGCGGACGCAGCCTGACTTCTTTCCGCCAAGCGCTATTCTTCCAGGAGATCGGTTTCTCCGCGCACGATGTCATGATCTATCAGAAGAAGAACACGCCCTTCATGCGCAGCAACGCCTATACCAACGCCTACGAATTCATGTTCGTGCTGAGCAAGGGCAAACCCGCGGCATTCAATCCCTTGAAAGTCCCGACCGCGCGGCATGGCATGGAGCTGCTGACGCACAACAAGCTGCCGGACGGCATCAACAAGAAAAAGCGCGGCGAACTCAAGAAGGAAAAGACCCGCACGAATATCTGGTCTTACGCGGTCGGGCTGGGCGGCACCACACGCGACAGAATCGCCTTCCAGCATCCCGCCGTCTTTCCCGAGAAACTGGCGCTAGATCATATTTTGTCCTGGAGCAATCCCGGCGACCTGGTGCTGGATCCGATGTGCGGCAGCGGCACGACCGGCAAAATGGCGCTGCTCAATGACCGCGACTTCATCGGCATCGATGTTTCGACGGAGTACATTGAGATCGCCCGCCAGCGGCTTTTGTCTGCTGGACTCGAGGTAAAAGTTGTCGATTGCCTCTCCGCCTGAACGGGGACACAAGTATCGCCCCTACACGACATCAAAATCTCAGTGCCTCTGCGTCTCTGTAGCAAAAGACCTTCCACCCAGCCTGACAGGGCAATCGCATCAAATTATTTTCTCAAACGATTACACAGAAGTAGAGCAAAGTAAATCATGCAAATCTTAACCACAAAGACACAAAGGGCACAAAGGCATTTAAGATTCTTTGCCACAGAGGCACTGAGACTCAGAGGAAAATCCTTGTGTTCTATGCTCTATCTCGTGATTAACTGCGCTTTCGGCTAAATCCCAATCCCGCAGATTGTGCTTCTCCCCGACTTTTTGGGGGGGGGGGGGTGTGTGGTGGGTGGGGGGGTGGGGGGGTGGGGGGGGGGGCTGGGGGGGGTCTTAATCCAGCAAGTTCGACACTCCCATCGGGGCGAGTCCTTTGACAAATCATAAATCTGTGATAGAGTTTCTCTAAGATACAGGCAGGCGAAACGCAATGGAGATTAATGCGATCATGACCATAAGGAAGGCTGCGATGAAGCAAGCCAGCAATTTTGCGCGCGGTGGAGAAACTGCCGACTTATCCGCCCGCATTAGGACAAATCAACACCACCCCCCCCCCCCCCCCCCCCCGTAATATCGCGTAACAATTCCGCTTCGTTTCATTTCCAATTCGCGTTCAAGCTGCGCATCTTTCTTACCATCTGTTTGCTGCTCTCCCTCGCGGCTTCCCTTGCCAACGCCGATTACCATATCGACAACATGTGCCAGTTGCCCGAATCGGAAGGTGGCTGGCTTGCCGCCTGCGTCAACGACAACGATTGGACAGCTGGCTGGTATGTATACCGCTACGGCTGGACATGGACCTGGGACAATCGGGCATGGCTACAAGCCTCTCTCAACAAAACGGTAAGCCTAACAAAACGGGAAGTTGTCCACCCCCCGCGAGGCACCGCGGCAAAAAGCAACAAGCCACTCCCAGTGACCAAGTCGAGCGCCGGCATAACAACCGCTTTCCCTGACGGCATGAAAATAATCGTCAAGTCCGACAACGTTCACATCGTCATCTTGCCGGAAGACGGGACAAGCATAACGTTCGACTATGCGAATAACGTCAAAACAGTGAGAGACGGGACCTCTGGCACGCTATCGACAGGGCCAATCAACTAGCAAACTCGCGCCATGCCCGATGCGCCAGCCGGCGAAATCACGGACGGCTTAGCGCATAACGCGACCCTGACAGCTTAGGAACGCGCGGTCGGCTGGATCAGCGCCAACTTCGTCGAGCCGGTCGGGGCTTGCGGCTAGAAAGTATGACAGATCGTACCAGCCTCCAATCTGACGTAGAAATCCGCGCGCGCCGTTGCCTCCCTCCGACTTTTCGGGGGGACTGAGGGGGGTCTTAATCCAGTTACTTCGACACTCACCTTGATGGGGAGGCTGGGTCGCAGCGCCGCATCTGTGCTAGAATACGCCCCGATAGCGAAGCGAAAAGAGCGCGAAAATGGAAGACATCCACATCCCCGACCTGTTTCCAATCACGCAGGCGCTGCCCAAAGCGCAGCCTCTTGATATTCCCGCTACGTTGCGAGCCGAATGGGCGCGGCTGGGGCTGGCGCGGCAAGTGCGGGGCAAGCGCATCGCCCTGGGCTTTGGCAGCCGCGGCATCGCCAACATCGACACAATCGCCGCAGAACTGGTCGGCTTGGTCAAGTCCAGCGGCGGAGACCCCTTCATCGTGCCAGCCATGGGCAGTCATGGCGGCGGCAGTCCCGCAGGCCAAATCGAGGTGTTGGACGGACTCGGCATCAATGAAGCGAGCATGGGCTGTCCCATTCATGCCACCATGGAAGTGGTGGACAAGGGCCTCACCAGCGTCGGCGTCCGCGCCTATCTGGACAAAAATGTCGCCGGCGCAGACGGGCTGATCATCACCAACCGCACCAAGGTCCACACCGATTTTCATGGTCCGCACGAAAGCGGCTTGCTGAAGATGCTGGCGATCGGCTTGGGCAAGGAGGTCGGCGCGCGCGCGATCCATCAGCATGGCGTGGTCGGCTTGCGCGATTACATGCCCGTGGTGGCAAAACAACTGCTGGCAAACAGCCCCTTCCTGGCTGGCTTCGGCATCGTCGAGGACGGCTATCACGCCGTGGCGCATCTGGAAGGCTTTGGCAGCGACAGCGTGGCGGCGGGCGACCAGCGCTTGCTGCAGCGCTCACGCGAGTTAATGCCGCGCCTGCCTGTCGATGATATTGATGTGCTGATCATCGACGAGATCGGCAAGGATATCAGCGGCGCCGGGCTGGACACCAACATCATCGGTCGCTGGATGATCGATGGCGAGCCCGATCCCGAAGCGCCGCGCGTCAAACGCATCGTCATCCTCGACCTGACGCCCGCCTCGCATGGCAATGCCACGGCTTATGGGCTGGCGGACTTTATGTCGCGCAAGCTCTTCGACAAAATCGACTTCCCTGTCACCACCAAGAATCTGTATACGAGCGGATTCCTGCTGCGCGGACGCATGCCACTGGTCTTCGAAAGCGACGAAGAGACCATCCAGGCGGCGCTCTTTGATGCTTTCCGCGCCGACCCCAGCCAGGCCGCCCATGCGCGCGTCGTGCGCATCAAGAATACGCTAACGCTGGAGAATCTGTGGGTCAGCGCCAATGTCGCGGCGGAGTTGAATGGCGGCTGAGCGTCTAGCCCATCGCTGCCAGGTTCGCGAAGCTGATCGCCAGGCTCTCAAAGGGGTCGCGCTGGCAAATGTCTTGCTCGACCGCGTACCATTCCACGCCAGCACGTTGGCAGGCTGCGAGAATGCCTGGGAAGTTCATATTGCCCTCGCCCACCTCGGCCATCGCCTGCTGCGGTCGTTCGCCTGCTACGCCCGGCAGCATGACCATATCTTTTAGATGCACCACCGGCATGCGCCCGGCCAGCCGCTCAATCCACGCGACCGGGTCTCCGCCGCCATGTTGAATCCAGTAGGTGTCCAACTCGGCTTGCAGATAGCGCGGGTCGCTCTCGTCAAAGAGAATCTCCAGCCCGGCGCGCCCGTCAAATTTCACGAACTCGAAGCGGTGATTGTGATAACTGAACGTCATGTCGGCATCCGCCAGCCGCTCGCCGATTTGACTGCCCAGCGCCGCGAAGCGCTTGTAGCCATCTGCCGATTCGCGGAAAGGCGCGGGCATGCTGCCGATGGCGATATGGCGACAGTCCCATAACTGATGCTGGGCGATGACGGCATCCAGGTCCTTCTGCAAGCGGTCGAAAGGGATATGCGTGTTGCAGATGCGCAAGCCATTGTCATTGACGATCTGCTTGACATCCGCATCGGGGATATTGCCGATAGCGGAGACCTGCACGACGCGATAGCCGATCTCGCGGATTTTGCTCATGCTGCGCGCGAAATCGTCGACTGTCTGCGTGTGTTGGCGGATGGTGTACAACTGCGCGGCGACAAGCGATGTGTCCATGATTATGCCTCTGTGCCCTCTGTGTCTCCGTGGTGAATTACCCACGCTTATGCGACGCTATAATTCGCCACCACCGGCAGCATGCGCCCGACCGCTTCGCGCAGGGTCTCGATATCTTCCAGCATGGTAATGCGCACATAATCGCGCCACTTTTCGCCAAAAGCCGTGCCCGGGAAGATCAACACGCGCGCTTCTTTCAACAGCAAATAAGAAAGCTCGGCGGCGTGAATACCCGTGGTCGAACAATCCGCCCACACAAAAAGCCCGCCCCGCGGCTCTCCGAAGGCGAATTGCATCTGCCGCAATCCCTCCAGAAGCGTCGCCCGCCGTTGTGTATAAATGTCCAGATATTCCGCCACGCAATCTTGGGGTCCCGTGATGGCAGCCAAGCCCGCCCACTGCGACACAGTGGCGACAGGACCGGTGGTCAGCTGTTTGATGCGCGCCATGGCAGCGATGACATCGGCCGGCGCCGCCACATAGCCACAACGCCAGCCGGTCATGGCGTAGGCTTTGGAGAAGGCATCGAGCGTGATGGTGCGAGACGCCATGCCGGGCAGCGAGCCGATGCTGAAATGACGCCAGGGCGGATAGACGATCTTGCCATAAATCTCATCGACAATGACGATCAGATTGTGGCGGATGGCCAGCTCGGCGATAGCGCGCAGACGGTCTTCGGTGACGATGCCGGCTGTCGGATTGCTGGGCGTTACGATGAGCAAGGCTTTGCTTTCTGGCGTGATGGCGGCTTCCAGCGCCTGGGCAGACAAGTTGAAGGCATCTTCGCGCGTGGTCGGCACCAGCTGCATGACGCCGCCGGCGCGTTTGATAGCGTCATCGTAGGAACTGTAGCGCGGGTCGGGCGCCAGGATGTGGTCGCCGGGATTGATGACAGCCTGCACAGCCAGGAAGAGTCCCTCCTGCCCGCCCGTGGTCACCATACAATTTTCAGGACCAACTGGCAGACCATTGTGCTGGCGCAGGTGGTCGGCGATTGCTTCGCGCAGAGCCGGCATGCCCGCGACTGTGGTCGCGCCACTGTGTCCATCGCGCAGGGCACGTTCGGCAGCGGCCACGATATGCGGCGGGGTAGGCAGGTCGGGATCGCCGCGTCCCAGCGCAATCACGCCGTCCAGTTCGCGCGCCATTTCCATCAAGGCATAACGCAGCTGTGTGCCATCAGCCGCCAGCTCGCGTATGCTCTGCGGGATCTTGGGATTGTGTTTCATGCGCCGCCTCCAGCTTCCAGCCAAGCCAAGCCCGCCCATTGCGAAACAGCCGTTGTGCAAATCGTGATGGCTTGCTTGCCCGCCCGCAGACGCAATGCCGCCGCCGAGCCAGCCATCCAGCCCAGCCGCCAGCCCGCCAGCCCATGCGAAAGCGAATCGATCGTCACGACTCGCTCCGCAAGCTGCTCATCTTGGGCCGGATGGAAGTCATCGGTCGCGCAAAAACTTTTGTCCCAGATGATCCACCAGTCGGCAGCTTGTGCCAGCCGCAGCCAGTTCAAAACAGCGGGGCGGTCATCATCGGGTCGCAGGTAGAGCAGGCGCAGGGCAGCGTCTGACGCCTGGACGACATGCCCGCCCAGCAGCTGCAGCGGACCGCGGATCAACGTGTCATCGCCCAGGCAGAGCGCCGCGCCACCCGGCTCTGTCAGCAGAGTCAAGGCCACATATCGCGCTTCGGTGCTGCCACAGGTTATGGTAACTTCGCTGGCATCCACGCGCACAGCCCAGCGTTCGCGCAGGTGATTGGCCACCCAGGCGCGCAACTCGGGGATGCCGGGGCGGTCGGTGTAATGCGTTTCTCCGCGCGCCAGGGCGGCGGCGGCTGCATCAATGACATGCAGCGGCGTTGGCGGAGTTTCTGGCGGCGGGCGCAGCGCAGCCAATGTGGCGAAGCGCTTAGCCAGCGGCCGGCTCAAAGTTTGTGGTGGGTTCATGGCGGCTCGCCTTTGCACTAGCTGGTCATTGTTGCGCTTGTCGAAAAAAAACGCGCGCCGGTCACAAGGCAAATTCCACGCCCAGCGTATCCGCCAGCGCTCGCAGGCGGTCAAAAACCTGGGCATCGAGCAGGGCGCCATCGCGGCGATAGCTTTGCTCGCGCCGGTGGTCGATCTCGCCGGGCACCAGGATCTCGTCAAAACCAGGCCGCAGGGCGCTGCTCTTGATCTCGGCGATAAAGGCATCCATGCGCGCTTTGAAAAGGTCGAGAGGCATAAAAAAGTCGATGTGAATAGCGATGAAGGTATGCGCCACATCCAGCTTGGCAATGTTGCGATCGTGGTAAGGCGTCAAGCCAAAGCCGCCGCCCGTGATGACGCCCGTCAACACATCGGTAAACAGCGACAAGCCATAACCCTTGTACTCGCCGATGCCCAACAACGCGCCCGCCATGGCTGCGGTGGGCTGGTCGGTTTCCTGTCCGTCTGGCGTCAGCGCCCAGTCACGCGGCATCGTTTGGCCCTGGCGTTCGCGCCAGCGCATCATGCCTTTGCCAGCGGTGGTCAGCGCGATATCCAGCACGACCGGGAAGCCGCCGCTGGGCGCTGCCAAGCCCCAGGGATTGGTGCCGACGCGCGCTTCTCGTCCTCCCCAGGGCGCCATTTCTGCGCCGGCATTGGTGATGGCGATGCCGATGCAATCATCGTTCAGGGCGCGCCGCGCATGAAAGCCAGAACTGCCGAAATGCGTGCTGTTGTGCACGAATGCCGCGCCGATGCCACAGACGCGGGCTTTCTGGGCCGCCAGCGCCATGGCTTCTTGCCCGACCACCGAGCCCATCGTCATGCGCGCGTCGATCAGCGCCAGCGCCGGCGATTCTTTGACGACCTCGATCGTTGTGCCCGGCTGGTACAAACCCTTGCGGATGCGCTCGTAGTAACCAGTCAAGCGGGCGACGCCCTGCCCTTGCCCGGGCAGACAGCGCAACTCGCTCTGCATCAGCCCGTTGGCGCAGTGTTGGATTTCGCTTTCGGACAAGCCCATAGCGCGGAAAGCCCGCCGCACAAAGGCATCCAGGCGGTTGACATCCACGCGGATCATTTGGATGCTCATTTATATGTCCTCAGATGCAATGACCCCGGTCGCCTCATCAGGATGCGGGATGGCTGCCGCGCTTGTGAGTCATTGGGCGAATCACCACCTCGCCCCTACACGATTCCCGTTGCAACACACGCACGTTGTCGGCTTCCCGCGATACCGATGCGGTATCACAGCAGCAGGTCGCTCAGGTTGACGCCTGGCGCAAGCATAGGCGCGATATTCCCGCCCGCCGATGTCATGATCAACGTGATGCCCGGGCCATAGCCGGCGCGGGGGCTATCGCCTTGCGCGACCACGCCGATGCCCACCGCATTGCGCAGATAACCATGATTCCAGCTGCTGTCATAGTCGGTCAGCGCGACGACATCGCCCAGCCGCAGCTCGTGCAGGCCAGCCTCTTGCAGGGCAGCGCGGTCGGCCGTCTGAATATGGATCGAGCCGCCATCGCTGACCAAGCCCGCGCCTGCGCCCAGCAAATGCGGCGGCGCCTGCGCCACCACCGGCACCGCCAGTTTGCCATCGTCTGTCGTGGCGACTTCTAGCGCATCGACCAATTCTGGCGAGCAGCCTTTGAGCATGATATCGGGATGGTCGTCGAACTTGAGGCCCGTGCCTTTGGCTTTGATGACGATTTTATCGCCGATAGCCAGCTCTTCGCGCACAGCTTGATCAAAGTGGATGATGACATGTTCGCTGAAGCGCCCGGTCTTGCCAGTGACCGTGCCGCGCGCTTTGCTGGCATTGCCGGTCATGACGATCGCGGTGTTGCCCACGCAGGACAGCACATTCAGCCCACGGTTGCCAGTGGCGTCGTCCAGCTTGACGCTGACGCCCGGATGCACGCAGTCGGCCAGCCAGCCATAAGCGCTGTCGCCCACCGAGACATTGTAGACGATGCTGCCATAGGCGGGCAACAGGAAGGGTCTGCCATCAGCCGCCAGCGAGTAGGGCATGGCCGGCAAGGGGGGCATGCGCGGCGGTGTGATGATGCCCTGCACCGATAGGCTGATCACCTGGTTTGCGTTGTTTTTTGCGCTCATGCTGCCTCTCGGATATTCATATAATTGGCGATATTGGCTGCGGGGTCGATGCCCCACTCGATGCATGGCTCGGCACAGGTCATCAGCGTCAGGATGCCGGGACCATGCCCCGTCATCACCGAATCGCCATGAATGCACAAGCCGATGGTTACGGCGCCGGGTTTGTAGCCGCGTCCATAGCGATGGTCGGCGTGATTGACCACGACCAGGTCGCCCAGGCGCATTTGGTCGATGCCCAGCTCGGCCATCAGCGCGCGGTCGCCCGACATCAAATCCTGGTCGACAAAGTCGGGATTCAGTTCTGCGCCGCTGCCCATGATGCGGATAGGCAGCTCCATGGTGACGGGGATGCGGATTTTGCGCTCGTCTACCGCTTCGATGGGCAAGCTTTCGATCAAGCGCGGGCTGCATTTTTTGAGCGTGATATGCGGATAGTCGACCAGCTGCAAGCCCTGCCCCAGCGTGCGGATCTGCACAGCATCGCCCACTGCGATCAGGTCGGCGGCTTCTGGCGGAAAGTCGACCAGCAGGCGGGCGTGCTCGCCGGTTACAATGCCTTCTGTGCCTTTGGCCAAGCCGCTCATCAAAAAAGCGCGATTGCCCATGCAAGTGAGGTAGTGCATGGCATAGTCGGCATCGAGGTCGGGATGAGCGATAGACGCGCCTGGCTCGAGGTGGTCGGCTGCCCAGCCAAAAGCGGCATCGCCGACGCGCGCGTTGTAAATGAAGCCGGACATGCCGGGCAAGATAGTGGCTTGTCCATCGGCTTGGGGGATATAGCCGCGCACTGTCGGCTGGCTGACAAAACCGACGACCGCCATTTCGACCAGCTGCGCGGCGTTGGTGGCTAATGCCATAGAAATCTCCTTGTATGAATAGTTGCTTGTTCGGGCATCGCGCGGACTGTAACAGCTTTGGGGGGCGAGGGCAACGAATCTGCGACTGCGCCCATAGTACCTTTGTGGTTCAAATTGACGCGACAGACGCAAAAATCTATACTCGGCAGGCAAGCTGCCAATCAATCTAGGAGTCCCTATCATGACGAACACAAACGGCGAGCGGCAAACGGTGCTGATTTTGGACGAAGGCTACGAAGACGCGGCGGCATCACTGGCGGACGATTTTCCCGCGTTGCAACTCGTCACACAGCCGACCGGCAAGATTCGCGGGCTCGTCGCGCAGACAGCACAGGTGGATGATGCCCTGCTGGACGAAATGCCCGACCTACGCACTGCGCTGAAACTGGGGCGCAGTTATACCAACTTTGACATGCCTGCCCTGCGCCGGCGCGATATCAGCTTCGCCGCCGTGCCGCGCAAAGGACCCAACTGCGTGGCCGAGCTGGCGCTGACGCTCATCCTGGCGCTGAGCAAAGACATCGTGAGCGGACACGAGGCGGTCGCCATGGGCGCCTATCGGTATCGTGGCATGGTCCCAGAGCTGACCTCCCAGCGCAAAATCGCTTTCCACTGGATGAAGAACGAGCGCGTACACGAAGTCGGCGGCAAGACTCTGGGCATCATCGGCATGGGCGAGATCAGCTGCGAGCTCGCTCGGCGCGCCAGCGTCCTGGGCATGCGCAACATCTATTACAAGCGCAGCCCGCTTTCGCCCGAACTGGAAGCGGCATTTGACGCCAGCTATGCCCCGCTGAACGATGTGCTGCAACAGAGCGATTATGTCTGTGTGGCTGTGCCGCATACACCCGAAACCGAGCGCATGATCGGCGCGCAGCAGCTGGATTTGATGAAACCCAGCGCCTTTCTGGTGAATATCGCGCGCGGCGGCATCATAGACGAAGACGCCCTGATCGACGCGCTGGCAGAAAATCGCATCGCCGGCGCCGGCTTGGATGTCTTCACTTTCGAGCCGCTGCCAGCCGAAAGCCCCTTAACCGCGTTGGACAATGTCATTTTGTGTCCGCATATCGGTGGCGGCACCGGCACGAACCGCACGATCGAGCTGCGCGCCGGGCTGGAGAAAATGCGCGAGATGCTGGCCTAGTTTTTGGGCGGAGAGATGCCAATCAATTCACAGGCGTCTCGCTGACCAGGAAAGCAGCGATATACCCCGTGCCGCCACTGGGCAAGCGCAGCTCGAACCAATCGCCGCTGTCGTCCAGCACATCCAGCGGGTCGCCACCTTGTACGACAGCCACCACCCCGCAAGCTGTAGAGCCACAGCTGCGCACATTGGCGAAACCCTCGACATCCACAAACCAGGTCTGCGTTTCGCCGATACCTAGAACCGCCTCGATGGCGTTCAGGCGCTCGCCCAGCTGAACAATGGCATTGGGCAAAGCCAGCGTGTAGGGAATCTCGACAGCGAATGCGCCGTCGCTTTCCAGCTTGATAGCAGCCACAAAGTCGGCAGCGATGTCCCGCATCTGCATGCCCAGCCGGACAGCATCATCACAACGTGGCAAATGCGCCCAAAGCAAGGCGCGGAAAGCCAGCGATTCCTGCTCCAGCGATTGCTGCTGAGCAAAGTCGGTTGTGGACAAAGAGGCGCGCATCAAGCTGTGAAAGACGGGCGTGATATAGACTGTGACAAAACGCAGGTCGGCATCGCTGCAGGCGGCGATCTGGCTGGAGAGCGGGGCGCTGGCGCGGGCAGCCTCCAAGCGCAGCAGGGCATCATCCAGGCGGGCACGATTCTCCGATTCAGGCGCGCCCAGCCATTCGTCCAGCCACCAGCGGAGCGCGAAGACTTCGTCGCACACCGGCAAAGGAGACAGCACGTTGCCGCGATAATCAAGATGCAGCTGGCTGCGCTGCAAGGCGTCGCCCGTCTCTTTGAAAGCGGGCAAAAAGTCGCTGTCGATAGCAGCAAGCGCGCTGTCCAGTTGGTCGCGGCTGCAAGCGGGTAAATGGCGCTTTTCGGCGGACCGCAGGGCTGCGGCTGCTGTGCCCGGGGCAGAGGGCGCTTGCCAGGATGCGATGCGCTCCATGCCGACTTCTGCCAGCGCGATGAAGGGATTCTGCGCCGCTGGGACGCCCACAAAGGCGAAGCTGAGGCTGGTCGCGCTGTCGGTAAGGGCGGCGTTTAGCGCCTGCGCCAGTGCGATCGTCTCGGCGCAAAGGGGCAAGGCGGGCAGCCTGTTGGCGCGCCAGGTCAATCGCTCATTCAGCACGGCAGAAAAGGCGTCGCGGCTATCCAGATTGTCGGCTGTCGACAAGAGTCCGAGCAAGTCGGCTGCGGCTGCGGCATAGGCGTCAAGTTGCTGCGTTGCGCAGGTGGGCAGCTGTCGTTGCTCGGGCGCTTGTGCCAGCGAGCGGTCATTGACGAAAGTGGCAGCCAGGCGATCGTTGATCTGCTGGTCGTGATCGGGCAACGTCAAGTAGGGATTATCGGCAGCCGGCGTGCCAGCCAGCTCCAGCGCGGCGCGGGCGGCGAAGTCGCCTCCCAGTTGGACGAGCAGCGCGCCAAATTCAAGCGCTTCGACACACTGCGGCAACTGCGCCAGGACAGTCAGGCGGTCGCTGGCATGCTGCTGACTGTATGTCATCAGCGCGGTGAAATCGGCCGGGGGCTCGGCAAAGCGCGCCTGATAATCGACAACCAGGTCGAAAATGCGCAGGAATTCTGCGCGCGTGCAGATGGGCAGCTCGTCCTGAGCGCGAGCGATTGGCAAAGCGATCAACAAACAAAGGACGACGAGGATGGCAACAGAACTGCGGCGCATGGCGCATCTTTCGCTACGAGAAGCTCACAATCAAGTGGATTTTAGCATAGCCAGCGAGCAGGTTGGATATGTGTTTTTTATGCTTTGCTTTGGCGAAAATGCGGCAGCACCTGCCTGCCCAGGGTATTGATGGCGTCCAGAATATGCGGTCCCAGCGGCGGACCGAAGCTGATATGCCGCGCGCCCATAGCCACCAGCCCTTCCAGCCGCTCGATCAGATCGCCTGCCCTGCCAGCAATGCCGATGCGCAACATGTCTGGGCTTACCATGGCTCTCGCCGCCGCCACATCGCCTTCTACATGACAGGCGCGGCGAATTGGCTCGAAGTCGGCGCGGGACAAGCCTAGCTGCGTCAGGATCAGCGGACTCATGGCGTGTCCATAATAGGCGACTTTGTCCGCCAACGTGTCTTCTGCCGCCCGCCGATCGTCCGAAACCGAGCACCAGATGCAAGCCGCCAGGTCGATATCCGCCTGCCTGCGACCTGTCCGCGCCAAGCCGCGCTGGATATGCGGCAACACGCCGGCGTAATGCTCGGGCGGGAAGAGCAGCGGCAAACCGCCATCGGCCACTGCGCCGATCTCTTCCAACATACGCGGACTCATTGCGCCCAGATAGATGGGTACGCGCCGCCGAGATTGAAAACGCAGCCAGGCTTCGTCCGTCCATTGCAGCGCTTTGCCCTGCATACGCGCATTTTCGCCTGCTGTCAGCTTGTTGATTGCTGCGACAGCCTCGACCACCGTGGTGCGGGGCAGATTCTGTTGCATGCCCAGCCAGCGCAGAAAGTCAGCCGCGCCCGCAGAAAGCCCCAGCAGAAAACGTCCATCGCAATACTCATCCAGCGTGGCGGCAAACATGGCGATCTCGGCGGTGTGCAGGGTGTAGGGATTCAGGATGCAACTGCCGATTTCGATGACTTTGGTCGCCGCGGCCACCGCTGTCAGGATGACTGGCGCGCTGCGCAGGAAGAGATCGTTGCTCACCCAGAATTGGTCGAAGCCAGCCGCTTCTGCCGCGCGCGCATAGCGCACATAATCGCGCACGGGCAAGTCGTTGTTGAAGCGCAGACTGAAGATCATGGCGCTTCATCGGCGATGATGGCTTCGGCTTCGATCTCGACCAGGTAGTCGGGACCGACCAGCGCCCCCACATAGAGTAAGGTATTGGCCGGGCGGATCTCGCCGAATACGTCTCCATGCACGCGGGCGACCGCTTCCCAATCGGCAGCCGGCGCCAGGTAGACGCGCGTGCGCACGACATCCTGCAGCCTTGCGCCGGCTTCGTGGAGGGCGCCTTCGATCTTTTTGAGGATGAAGGCCGTCTGGGCTGCGCTGTCACCGATGCCGACGATCGTATCTGCGCCTTCAGTGGCAGTCGTGCCCGATACATGCACGATATTGCCCAGCCGCAGCGCCCGCGAATAGCCAGCGATGCGCTCATAATCCGTGCCAGATGAAATGAGCTGTCGAGTCATGTGGGGGCTCCTTGTACAGCGGACAACAAACAGAAGCAGAACAACCGAAGTCATGCGAATCGTAACCACAAATACGCAAAGTACAAAAAGGCCTATTGCCACAGAGGCGCGGAGATACCAAGATTCTTGTGCTGTGTAGGGGCGAGACGCTGACAAGCCCGCATACCCTGCGATTTGTCGCAAAGGGACAACTCAATGGCTCGCCCCGCCCACAACGCAGAAAAAGAGACCAGGGGAGTCAAAGCACTTTCCCCACCAAGCGCAGGACATCCGCGGCGCAGCCCCAGGACAAGGTGTAGCCGATAGCGCCATGCCCATAATTGTGGATCACCTGGCAGGCTGGCGCGATCTTCTCGATTTCCAGCCGCGCTTCGCGCCTGCCCGGTCGCAGCCCAGCGAAGTGGCGCAGCGCCTGCGCATTCTGTAGCGACGGCTCGATCTTCGCGCAGTCCGCCACGATCGAGTCTGTGATCGCCGGGTCAACCTGCCGCCGCCAGTCATGATAGCGCTTGATGCCTCCCAGCAGCACGCCATCTGCTCGCGGGAAAATGTGCACGACCTGGCTGTTGTCCATGTAGCCGTTTTGGATCTGCGGCGCATCGACCAAGAGGGTCTGCCCACGGATGGGATACACATTTTCATCCTGCGCCAGATCGCGCGCGCCCACCCCGCTGCAATTGACAAGCAGAGTCGCTTCGTCCGCCAGTTCGCGCAGCGTCGACACGTGCCGCTTTTCTATCGTGCCGCCAGCAGCCAGGAATTGAGCCTGCAAGCTGCGCAGGTATAGGGGCGGCGCAACAATCGGCACATCCAGCAGGTAGCCATCTGCCATGCCCGGCGGCAGATCGTCTTTTTTCATACGCGCGAAATAGGGCAGCTGATCCCGATACCATGGCTCGGGCATCGGCTCGGCAAAGACTTCGCGCATTCGCTGCAAAGTTACGCCGCTGTCAGGTGTTTGCGTCAAGGGCAAGAAACGTTTGAGCGTCAATTCCGCACAAGTCCGCTGCCTGCCATCCAGGTCGGATGCCGACCATACTGCGCCCGCCGCGACCGATGTGGCATCCAGCGGCATTTCACGCGTGACGATGCGCACCTCGCAGCCAGCCGCCTGCAATTCAAGCGCGCTGCTCAAGCCGATGATGCCACTGCCGATGACGATGACTTCGGGCATGCCAGACCTCGTTCCGCCAAGGACTATTGTGATTGCGTGGATTGTAGCGCAGATGGTCGGTAAAGCAGGATAGACAGCCTGGCGGGTGCTGCCTGGCAATTTTGGGCGATCTGGATAAAAGGCTTGCCTATTGACTGCATATCTGATATTTTAGATATTAGATATTTTTTAGTGGCTGGCCATGTTCAGCAACCAGAAGCGTAAAAGCATGCTCGATACCACTTCGCTGAGCGACAAGATTGAGAGCCATCTCAAACAAGAGATCCTCTCTGGCGACCTCATGCCCGGGCAACGTCTGACCATTGACGACATCGCTGAGCGCCTGCAAGTCAGCGCCATGCCTGTGCGGGATGCCGTGCGGCGGCTGGACGATTTGGGTTTCCTCAAGGTCGCCCCGCGACGAGGCGTCTTTGTCGAAGACTTTGACCAAACGCGCTTTCGACACACCATGGAAGTGCGCATCGCCCTGGAATCCTTGGCGGTCGAGTTGGCTGCACCGCGCATCCCCGAAGAGCAGATCCTGGCGGCACGCGAGGCTTATGTGCGTGGCGGGCAGCACTTTATCGAGACTGGCGACCTGTCCAGGCTCGTCGAATGCGACAACCTGCTGCACGAGTTGATCGTCAGTCATTCGCAAAATCCGCTGCTGATCAGCATTATGGGGCAGTTGCAAGACTTGATCGGCTGGGCGCACCATATCGTGGCCAGGCTGCAGCCGCAGGGCAAATTCGACGCCCTGCCAGAACATCTGGAAATCCTGGATGTCTTGCTAGAGCGGGATGTCGCCAAAACCCAAATCGTGCTGCGCAAGCATCTGCAAAACACACTGCAGCGCACATTGCGCGCTTGGGATCAATCGCCGGAATGACTGCGGGAAAGGAGCGCAAATGACGCCAGCAGCCTGTCAAGTTAAATGATATTGCGCAATCTGCGACAACTTTTGTTAGCATTAGGCAGCCGCTTCCCGAAGAGGCGAAAGGAGCCGCGATATCGAATCAATTTGTTCGGCAAGAATGGCAAGGCAACGCAAAGAACCATGACTTGTTAGGAGGAAAGAAAATGACACGCAAAATTAACATGAGCCGCCGCGACTTCCTGCGCATCAGCGGGATCGGCTCGCTGGCGGCCGGCACAACCGTGATCCCCGGCCTCGGCGCGGTGATGGCCCAGGACGACCAGGAAGTCACCATCTTTTTCTGGGATGGTCCCCCATTGATCGGAATCCGCGAAAAAGCCCTTGCGCCCTTTGACGAGGCGTATCCGGGCTGCACGCTCAATTTCACCTCGGTGCCTGGCGGCCCCAACTCGGGCTACAACGACAAGCTCTTCACCAGTTTGGCGGCTGGCATCCCGCCCGATGTCTTCATCATCGAGATCGGCTTGCTGCCCCAATTCCTGGCCGATGACCTGCTGCTCGACCTCAAGCCCTATGTCGACGCCGATGATTATGACCTGTCCAACTTCCCCGACCTGGCGATCGAAGCCTATACGCATGAGGGCGGCATCTATGGCATGCCCGACAATGTCGCGTCTATCGCCATCTTTTACAACCAGGATCTGTTCGAAGAAGCCGGCGCCATGCTGCCCACCGCCCAGTGGGATGACGAGGGCTGGACAGTCGACGACTTCTTCAGCAGCTGCGAGAAGCTGACCAAGCGCGAAGGCAACCGCACCACGCAATACGCCTGCGATGTAACGGGCTGGGACAAAGTCTGGCAGACCTGGGTGCGCATCTTTGGCGGGCAGCTCGTCGATGATCCCTTCTTCCCCACCGAGTGCGTGTTGAACGAGGCGGGCGCTGTCGAGGGCTTGCAATTCTATGCCGACCTGCGCTGGGAACATGGCTTCGCCCCGCGCCCAGAAGCGATGGCAATGGGCACAACCGCGCTGCTGCAGACTGGGCAACTCGCCATGTTTTACAGCGGCAGTTGGGCATTCCCGAACTTCCGCGAGGTTGATTTTAATGTGGCGCTTGGTCACTACCCATCCGGACCGGGTGGACGCGCCAACTATGTCTACTACTATCCGCTGGTCGTTCCCAAGACGACGCAAGCGCCCGAATGCGCCTGGAATCTGCTGAAATTCTTCAATGGCCCAGCCATGGAGACCATCATCCGCGAGGGCGGCTTGCAGGGCACGTCGTTTGCGGAGCAGGAGAAGTGGTTCATCACCGACCCGCTGCCGCCAGCCAACAAGCATGTCATGCTCGATGCCGCGCGGCACTTCGTCGCGCCCGACCCCGTGCTGACCAACTTTGGCGAAATCTCGCAGATCATGCAGGCGCAAATCGACCTGCTGCTGATCGGCGAAGAGCGCGATGCCAAAGTCGTCTGCGACGAGATCGTTCGCCAGGTCAATCCGCTCATCAAGGAAGGACAGTGGCGCACAGGTTGATGCCTGCTCACCGCGCGTCACGCTTTCTTTCACGAGCCGCGGAGACGCTTGTATTTGGGGCGATTCTTTGGGTCGCCCGTCTGTAACGGTTCATTCCAGGTGTGGGCGATACAAATGTCGCCCCTGCCTGTCTCGTTTTTATCGGAGATTCGCAATTGCATATAGCGAAACACCTCAGTAAGTCCAAGTTCGTCATACGAAACTTCTCGTCAGATCTATGTAGAGGCGAGATTTGTCTCGCCCAACATTTCGCTTGTATTGGTGGGCAACCCAATGGCTCGCCCCTACCGATTCCACTCGCAAGACGTAGTGGTTCTACTTCCGTGTCTCTGCCGCAAAATGTCATTGAACTGAGATGAGCCTGGCATTTAGCAGATTCCGTGTCAGTTATCAGCGCGGCGAGGTCGTGCTGGCCTGGGCGATGGTTTCGCCTTGGCTGGTCGGCTTCCTGCTGCTGACGGCTTTCCCCATGATCGCATCATTGGTGATCAGCTTCTTCGAGTGGAATCTGTTATCGCCGCCCGAGTTCATCGGCCTGGCGCATTATCACAAGCTCTTCTTCATCGACCCGCTGCCCATGCACTCGCTGAAGATTACTGTCCTCTTCTCGCTGGCGTCTATCCCGTTGAATATCGTCTTTGGCCTGGCGATCGCCATGTTGCTGAACACGAATATCCGCGGACTGGCGGTCTTTCGCACCATCTATTATCTGCCGGCTATCTTGTCGGGCGTGGCGGTGGCGATATTGTGGCAGTGGATCTTCAGCAGCGACTTCGGCTTGTTGAATACGGCGCTGCGCGTCTTTGGCATCGAAGGTCCTGCCTGGCTGGGCAGCAAGATATGGGTCTTGCCGGCCTTTGTGATCATGCGCTTGTGGAGCGTGGGCGGCGGCATGGTCATTTATCTGGCCGGCTTGCAAGCCATCCCCACCGACCTCTACGAAGCCGCCGAGATCGATGGCGCGAACTGGTGGCAGCGCGTCTTCCGCATCACCTTGCCCATGCTCAGCCCGACCATCTTCTTCCAGCTGATCACCGGCGTCATTTTTTCCATGCAGATCTTCACCGAAACCTTCATCATGACCGATGGCGGACCGGCCAACGCCTCGCTTTTTTACCTGCTCTACCTCTACCGGCAGGCTTTCCAAAACTTCAAGATGGGTTATGCCTCGGCGCTGGCCTGGGTCTTTTTTGTGGCGGTGCTGCTGCTGACGCTGATTCTGTTCGCCACCGCCCGCTTCTGGGTATATTACGAAGCTGAATCGGCAGAGGAGAACGGATGAGCAGCACAGGCGTAAGCTTGAGCGCGCGGCAGATCGTCAGCAAGATCATCGTCTATGCCATTTTGGGCATCGGCTCCATCGTGATTTTGCTGCCCCTGCAATGGATGATCAGCACATCGCTGAAGCCGCTGAGCCATGTATTTCGCTTTCCGCCCGAGTTCTTTCCACAGCAAGTCATCTGGCAGAATTATCCCGACGCCTTGACGCAACTGCCATTTGATCTCTACTTCCGCAACACGCTTGTGATCGTGATTCTGTGCCTGATCGGCGAGGTGCTGGTGTCGTCGGTGGTGGCCTATGCCTTTGCGCGATTGCGTTGGCGCGGACGCAACACGCTCTTCATCATCGTGCTGGCGACCATGATGCTGCCCCGCCAGGTGACGCTCATCCCCGAGTTTTTGATCTTCCGCGAACTGGGCATGATCGACACCTTCGGTCCGCTGATTTTGCCGTCATTTTTTGGCAATCCTTTTTACATATTTTTGCTGCGGCAATACTTTTTGACACACTCGCGCGAGCTCGACCAGGCGGCGGTGATCGATGGCTGTTCTCGCTTTGGCGTGTTTTGGCGCATCACCCTGCCCATGTCCAAACCGGTGCTGGCGGCTGTGGCGATCTTTTCCTTCCAGTTCCATTGGAACGACTTCTTCCGCCCGCTGATCTTCTTGTTCAGCGATGACATGTACACATTGGCGCTGGGCCTGCGCTTCTTCCAGGGCACCTTCGGCACCGAATGGAACTCGCTGATGGCGGTGTCGCTGGTGGTGATGCTGCCGCTTATCGTGGTTTTCTTCTTCACGCAGAAGTATTTTATCCAGGGCGTCGTGTTCACAGGCTACAAGTAACCCGAGGGGGTCCTATGGAATCATTCGGCAGACACCAAAAATTATTCCCGCTGGCGCATGACGCTGTGCGCTGGCGCGAGGGCTTCTGGGGCAATCTGCATGCGCTTTGCCGCGATACCATCTTGCCCAGCATGCGCGATGCCCTGAACGACGACAGCAACGGCGCGCATTTCATCAACTTTTACCTGGCGGCGGGCTTGAAAACTGGCGAGAGCATCGGCACCAACTGGAGCGATGGCGACTGCTACAAATGGATGGAAGCCATGTCGCATCTTTATGGCGCGACAAAAGACCCAGCCATCCTCGCCGAGCTGGACACGCTCATCAATGTCATCGCCCAGGCGCAGCAGGCAAACGGCTACATCAGCACCAATATCCAGCTGAGCGATGACAAGCAGCCCTGGCAGAACCTGCGCTGGCACGAGCTCTACAACATGGGGCATCTGCTGACAGCCGCCAGCGTGCATCACCGCATCACCGGACAGCGCAACTTTCTGCAAGTCGCCATCAATCTGGCTGACCACCTGTGCGAAACTTTTCTGCCCTGCCCGCCAGAATTGGCGCATTTTGGCTTCAACCCCTCCAATACCATGGGCGCGGTCGACCTGTACCGCGCGACTGGCGATGAACGCTATTTGCAGCTGGCGCAGACTTTCGTGGACATGCGTGGATCGCAGCCTGGCGGTGGCGACCTCAACCAGACCCTGGTATCGCTGCGCGAAGAGACGCGCGCTGTCGGGCATGCGGTGACAGCTGGCTATTTGTATTGTGGCGCGGCCGATGTCGTGGCAGAGACGGGCGACCAGGAATTGCTGGCTGGTTTGCAGCGCATCTGGGAAAACGCCATCCACAGCAAAATGTACATCACCGGCGGCACATCGGCGCAGCATCATGGCGCATCGCAGCGACCGGAGTTTGGCGGCGCGGCCACCGAAGTGCACGAAGCCTGGGGATACGAATACTCCCTGCCCAACGCCACCGCCTACAACGAAACCTGCGCCAATATCGCCAATGCCATGTGGAACTGGCGCATGCTCAACCTCTCCGGCGATGCCAAATACAGCGACATCGTCGAGCTGGTGCTCTACAACAGCATGCTCTCGTCCATGAGTCTGGATGGCATCAACTTCTGCTATACCAATCCACTGCGCTGGTATGGCGCAGAGCATCCGCTGCTCAGCCAGGACCGCTATCAGCGCTGGTACACGCTCTTTTGTTATTGCTGCCCCACCAACACCGCCCGCACAATCGCCCTGCTGCACAACTGGTTCTATAGCTTGTCGGACGAGGGCTTGTGGATCCACCTCTATGGCAGCAGCAGCCTGAAGACGACCCTGCCTGCTGGCGCCCCGTTCGCGCTGACCCAGCAGACCGACTATCCCTGGGACGATGTTGTGCGCATCACGATTGACGAAGCGCCAGACAGCATATTGGCTCTAATGCTGCGAATCCCCGGCTGGGCAAGCGAGGCCTCCTTGCGCGTTAATGGCGAGGCGCTGGAATTGCCGCTGACACCGGGAACTTATGCGGCTGTCGAACGGGTCTGGCAGGCTGGCGACGCGCTGGAGTTGCATCTGCCCATGCGCCCGCGACTGGTCAAGGCGCACCCAAAAGCCGAAGAGATCCGCAATCATGTCGCGGTCATGCACGGACCGCTGGTCTATTGCCTGGAGGGCGTCGACCTGCCCGATGATGTGTCGATATTGGATGTCTATGCGCCGGACGACATGGCTCTCCAGGCGGACGTGGCGGACATGCTGGGCGGAGTCACCGTCCTGCGCGGGCGTGGGCTGCGCGTCGATGAGGGCGGCAATGGCGGGCTGTACAGGGAAGCTGGCGGCGAAGAAGTCGAGGCGCTGGATATCACGCTCATCCCCTATTATGCCTGGAACAACCGCGGCGTGCACGAGATGACAGTGTGGCTGCCACGGCGGTATTGAGCGCCGGCGTTTAAACTCCGCCACGCTCAACCACAAAGACACATAGCGCACAAAGATGTATATTTGGGGTGACGCACAGAGTCGCCCCTGCAGCGCACAAAAAATCCTCTGTGTCCGGCATAACGCGCGGTGGCTTCAGCAAATCCAGCCTGTATGCCCCGCGCCAAGCTTGTTATGCTATCTGAAACAATCGCCCAGCCAGCAGAAAGGATCGTCCCGCGTCCGCCCGCTTTGTTATGGCAAAAATTGCGATAAGAAAACCTCTTTCTGCACACAACGCGTCCAACAGCTCCCTGTTGCGCAGCTTCACATTCCTCAAGAAATATCGCGGTATCGCCCTCGGCGTCTATGGCCTGGCGCTCTTGACCAACGGGCTGGCCGTGCTGATCCCGCAGACCATCCGCTGGATCGTCGATGCCGGCATCGTGCAGCGCGATATGCAGATCCTGCTGGCTGCGCTGGCGGGCCTGCTGTTGCTGAGCTTGTGTAAGGGCGGCGTCGACTTTGTGCTGGGGCGCTGGACTGAGGTGGCTTCGCAGGGAGTCGCCTACGACATCCGCAACGCCATCTTTGACAAATTAAGCTCGCTGTCCTTCGCCTACCACGACCGCGCCCAGACCGGGCAACTGCTGGCCCGTTCCATTTCTGATGTAGAACGCGTCCGCTTTTTGACCGGGCGGGCGATCCTGCGCCTCTTCCAGTCATCCATGCTCATGCTGCTGACATTCGCCGCGCTGCTGCTGATGAATCCGCTGCTAGCGCTGCTGTCGATGCTGCTGATGCCGCTGATGGGCTATGTGGCTTTTCGCTTTGGGCGCATTTATCGCCCGCTGTCGCTGGATCTGCAGCATCAACTGGCCGAGATGACCACGGTGCTGGAGCAAAATCTGCGCGGCGCAAAGATCGTCAAAGCCTTCGCCCAGGAAGACGCAGAGATCGCGCGCTTTAATGCCCAAAATCAGCATTGGGCAGACCTGGCGACGCAGCAAGTCCGCGTGGCGACCCAGCATATCCCGCTGCTGGACTTCATCGCCAGCTTGAGCACGGTCGTCATCATCTGGTTGGGCGGACGGCTGGTCATCGAAGGCGGCTTGAGCCTGGGCGAACTGGTGGCATTCACCACCTATCTGGGCCAGTTGATTTCGCCGGTGCGACGGCTGGGCATCATTGTGCCGGCCGTGGCGATGGCATCGGCTGCGGGCGAACGCATCTACACCATCCTGGACGCGCAGTCGGAAGTGGTCGATGCGCCGGACGCCATGCCACTGCCGCCCATTGACGGGCATGTGCGCTTCGAAGATGTCTCTTTTTCCTACTTTGACCATCGGCAGGTGCTGGGCGGGCTCAGCTTTAGCGCGCAGGTCGGCGAGGTGGTGGCGCTGCTGGGCGCGACTGGCAGTGGCAAGTCCACCATCATCAACCTGATCCCGCGCTTCTATGATGTAACAGGCGGGCGCATATTGGTCGACGGGCACGATCTGCGCGGCGTTACCTTGAACTCGCTGCGCGACCAGATCGGCATTGTGCTGCAAGAGTCGGTGCTCTTCGCCGCCAGCATCCGCGAGAATATCGCCTTTGGCTTGGACGGCGTATCGGATGCCGATGTGACGGATGCCGCCAAGGCCGCCCAAGCCCATGACTTCATCATGCAGATGCCAAAAGCCTATGACACCGAAGTCGGCGAGCGTGGCGTAACCTTGTCTGGCGGGCAAAAGCAGCGCATTGCCATCGCCCGCGCCTTGTTGAAAGACCCGCGCATCCTGCTGCTGGACGATGCCACTTCCAGCGTGGATACCGAAACCGAGCGCTTGATCCAACTGGCGCTGGAGCGACTCATGAAAGGGCGCACATCCTTCATCATCGCCCAGCGACTGAGCACAGTGCGGCTGGCAGACAAAGTGCTGGTTTTGCAGGGCGGTCGTGTGGCGGCGGCTGGCACGCACGAAGAATTATTGCACAGCAGCGGCTTGTATGCGGAGATTTATCATCGCAACCTGCGCGCATGAGACGAGATAAAACGGGCGGTTGAATGGGCTTTTCGATTGGCACGGCTGGCATCCGCTCGGGCGGTCCGCGCGGCGCTTTGAACGCTTATGCCGACAAGGTCGAGGGACGCAGCTTCAACCTGCGCGTCGTCTGGCAGTTGCTGGTTTTCATCCGTCCCTACTCCTGGCGCATGCTCGGCGCATTTCTTGCCATGCTGCTGGCCTCTGGTTTGACTTTGGCCACACCCTACCTGGTCAAGCTCGCCATTGATGGCCCCATCGCCAATGGCAACTATGCCGCGCTGGACGAAGTGGCGCTTCTGATGCTGGGCGCCTTCGTCAGCTTGTACGCGGCTTCCATGGCGCAGCGCTATCTGCTCAGCTGGGTGGGCCAGCGCGTCTTGGCCGATCTGCGGACGGCGCTCTTCCGGCACATCCAGGACTTGCCGCTGGCCTACCACGACCAGCACATTATCGGCGTGACGATATCCCGCGTCATCAGCGATGTCGGCGTCATCAATCAGCTGCTTTCGCAAGGGCTGATCACGCTGACGGGCGATAGCCTGCTGCTGGCGGGCATCGTGCTGGTCATGCTGTCGCTGAATTGGCAGCTGGCGTTGATCACTTTCGCCATCATTCCGCTGATCGTGCTGGTAACCGCCCTGTTCGCGCGGCGGGCAAAACGCGCCTTCCGCAAGACTCGCGCCCGCAACGCCCACATGATCGGCGATCTTGCCGAGAACCTCAGCGGCATCCGCGTCATCCAAGCTTTTGCCAACGAAGACATCACCTCCGAGAAGTTCGACGAGGTCAACCAAGCCAACCGCGACGCGCACATTGAAGCCATGTCGCTGTCTTTCGTTTTCTTGCCAACAGTCGAATTTCTGAGCGTGGCGGCAACAGCGATCGTGCTGCTCTTTGGCGGGCTGGGCGTGGTGCAAGGCAGCTTGACGCTGGGCACGGTCATCGCTTTTCTGGCTTATGTCAATCGCTTCTTTTTGCCTGTGCAAGAGTTGAGCCAGCTCTATGCCACCATGCAGACAGCCATGGCCGGCGGCGAGCGCGTCATCAATCTGCTGCATACCGAGCCGGACATCAGCGACAAAGCCGATGCCAGGCAGATGCCACCGATCGAGGGGCGCATCGACTTCCAGCAGGTGCAATTCAGCTATCGACAGGGCGAGCCGGTGCTGCGCGATATCAACCTGAGCATCGCGGCCGGCACGATGGTGGCGCTGGTGGGACCGACTGGCGCTGGCAAGACTTCGCTGGCCAACCTGGTGGCGCGTTTTTACGATGTGGGCGGCGGCAGCCTGCAGATCGATGGACTGGATGTGCGCGATGTGCGGCAGCGGTCTCTGCGCGCCCAGATGGGGCTGGTTTCGCAAGACCCTTTCATCTTCGCGGGCTCAATCGCCGATAACATCCGCTTTGGCAAGCCCGATGCCAGCCTGGACGAGGTCATCGCCGCGGGCGACCTGGCCAATGTCGGCGAATTCGTGAACGAACTTCCCTTGGGCTACAACACAGAAATCTTCGAAGACGGCGCCAACCTGAGCGTTGGGCAGCGGCAGTTGATCTCGATCGCGCGCGCCATATTGGCCGACCCGCGCATCTTGATCATGGACGAGGCGACATCCAGCGTCGATATGGTTACCGAGGCGCTGATCCAGGATGCCCTGCGCAGGCTGCTGGCACAGCGCACTTCCATCGTCATCGCCCATCGCCTGAGCACCATCACCACCGCCGACATTATCTGCGTGGTCGATGAAGGGCGCATCTGCGAAATGGGCGCGCACCAAGAGTTGCTGACTCGGCGCGGCCTTTATCACGAATTGTATCAGCGCCAGTTTGTCGAGATGGCTGCCTGAGGCCTGGCGCATCCTGCAAAGATCTGAGGACATTCAGCGCGCTTTCCGCGGTCGCTTTTTTCACACATCATGTTCCAGGGCGAGCAAGAAGAGTCGCTTCATTCTCTGATTACGCATGCTGGATCCCTCAATATGCTGGGCCAGGCGCCCCCGCAGTTCAGCAATGATGTCGGCATACTGCGGATCGTGAACCAGATTGTTCATTTCAAAGGGGTCGTCCTGCAGATCATACAGCTCGTTCATATCGTGAACCGAGAAGACATATTTGTAGCGGTCGTGCAGAATCAACCGTTGGGGGAACATGTGGCTATGCCCCATGTGCTCACAGATCAACTCGTCAGGCCAATCGGCAGCATCCGGCCCCTGGCATAGCGGCAGCACGCTGCGACTGTGCATGTAGTCGGGTACGGCGATGCCAGCGGCGTCCAGCATGGTGGCGGTCGCGTCCATATTCGACACCAAGTGATCCGTTCGTTTGCCCGCTTCTATGCCTGCGGGCCAGCGAATCGCCATCGGTACGCGCACGACTTCTTCGATGAATGTGGATGATTTGTCCCACAAGCCACCGTGACTGGCCACCGCATCGCCATGATCCGCCAGCCAGATCACGATCGTGTTGTCTGCGAGTGACAGCTCGTCCAACGTATCGAGCACATCGCCGACGGCGGCGTCGGTCTGGTGACCTTGCGCATAGCAGCGGGCGAGGATTTCTTGCCAGGTGGACCATTCGGGAAAAGAGGCTGCGCTGCGATGGGAGATTTCCCGGTGGAAGATGTGGCGGAAGGGACGCCCGGCCAGATCGTCGCGAAAACTGGGATACTCCGGGATCGCCGCGGGATCGACCATGTCGGCGTATTCCTGTGATGGGTAATAAGGTTGGTGCGGCCCCCAAAGGCTGACAACCAGGCTGAAGGGCTGATCGTCCGCGGCGAACTCGCGCAGCTTTTCGCAGGCGAGATGGGCGACGAATTGCTCTTCATGCGCTTCTGGGGGACCCGCGAGGATGCCAGAACCGTTCATGAACTTCCAAGGCGATGGGTCGTGCAAGACGATTTCTTGTCCCTGCCACTCAGGATAATTGATGTTGTGCTCAATCAGGGCACGCGCATCACCAAAACCTCGTTCTTCGGCATAGCGCTTGTAGGCATCGGACATATAAATCTTGCCATAATCCGGCAGGCCCCAGCCTTCAATGCCGTAATCAATGGGGAGTCGCTGGCGGCCACAGTGCCATTTGCCGACGTAACCATTGCGATAGCCCGCCTGCGACAGAAAATGGCTGTAGAGCAATTGACCCGAGTCGAGATCGGCTTGATTCCCGAGGCCCGGCGCCTCGGTGTTCATGATGATGCCGTGCGAGCTGGGATAAAGTCCCGTCATCATGCTGCTGCGCGCCGGCGAACAGAGCGGGCAGACAGAGTAGGCGCGGTCGAAGCGCATGCCTTGCGATGCGAAGCCTTCGTAGTTCTCCCATTTGTATTCGTATTCGCCTTCGCGATCGTGCCCATAAAAGGCTTGATGATCGGTGATGATGAAGACGATATTGGGCTGTGAGTTTGCCATGCTGATCTTTTCCCTAATCCAAATGCGGCTGCGAAATGAAAGAACTCATTTTAGTGAGCCGACAGTGATGCCTTCAATCAGGTTGCGCTGAAACATGATGTAGACGATGATCACCGGCACCGCCGTGATATTGATGCCAGCGAAGGACAGCGCGAAGTCGGTGAAGTATTCGTCCTGGAATGCCGTCAAGCCGAGCGGCAAGGTTCGCTTGCTGTCTTCGTTGATTAGCAGCAGCGCCTGGAAGAACTCGTTCCAGGTGCCCATGAAAACGAATATGCCCAGCGCCATCAGGGAAGGCTTGGAGAGCGGCAGCAGAATGCGCCAATAGAATTGAAAGCGGTTGCAGCCGTCCAGCGCGGCAGAATCTTCCAACTCTTGCGGAAAGCCTTGGAAAAAAGCGCGCAGCATCAGAATGGCAAAGGGCAGGCTGCCGGCCACATACACCAGGATCAAGCCAAAGCGGCTATTGGCCAGGTTCAGTTCATACATGAGCGAGAGCAGCGGACCCAGCTTTGCCGAAAGCGGGAATGCCATGCCAATGAGAAAGACAAAGAAGATCATCTGGTTGCCAGGGAAGCGCATCTTGGCAAAGGCATAGGCTGCTAGCGAACTCAGAAACAGCACGATGGCAACGCTCGTCACCGTGATGAAGATGCTGTTGAAAAAGTATTGATCGAAGCTGGCGCCGAACCAGGCCTCAACATAATTCTGAAAGTGCCATTCGCTGGGCAGCGCCAAGGGATTCTCACGGATTTCTTTGTTCGACTTGAGCGCGCTGGCGAAGACCCAGACGATTGGAACCAGCGTAATCACCGTCGTCACGATGAGCACGAGATAGAAAGGCAGGCTGCGCAGCCGGCGCTGTGTGTTTCCGCTTAGGAACTCCACGAGCGCCATTCCCGATACTTGATGAATCCGGTCGAGAGAATGACGACAATGACCGCATTCACTGTCGCCGCCGCTGTCGCCCAGCCCATCTCGAAGTTGCCGATCATGCGGAATACATAGATGTCTATCACATCGGAAGCGTAAAAGGGGCCGCCGCCTGTGAGAATGTAGATGACGCCAAAGACGCCCATGGCAGTGAATATGCGCAGCGTGATGACAAACGTGAAAACATCGTAGAGGCAGGGGATCGTGATATAGAAGAGCTTTTGCCAGAAGTTGGCGCCATCGACCCGCGCCGCGTCAAAAATATCGGTCGAGATATCCTGCAATCCCGCCAGAAAGATGACCATAGAGTAGCCGAAGCTCGCCCAGGTATAGGCAACAAAGGTCGAATAAAGCGCGAGATTCGGGTCGCCCAGCCACAATTGCGTGAACGCCCCGAGCCCAACCGCCTCCAGTACCGCGTTGAGCACGCCGGCAAAAGAATGATAGATCCACTTCCAGACATAGGCGATCACAACCCCGGAGAAGATCGCCGGCAAGAAGAGCGCGGCGCGGAATACGACGCGCCCACGGCGGATTTCATAGATAAATACGGCGAGAAACAATCCCATCGATACCGGAATGACCACTGCCAGCCCCAAGAAGATGAAATTGTGCCCGAGCGCGTTCCAGAAGCGGTCATCGTTGAGGATGAAGGTGTAATGGTCAAAGCCGGTGAATTCGGTGGTCGGCGAGAGCAAGTCCCACTTGAAGAAACTGAAAAAGAATGACGCCACCACCGGACCCAGATTGAAGACCACATAGATAAGGACGGCGGGCAGGATGAAGAGATAGGGCATCGGGTCAAGGCGGAAACGAGGGCCGGGTCTTCGTTGCCCCGGACTGCTGAGCGCTTGCGCCATTAGCAGGCGTCCTTTCGCATCATGCAGAACGCGTCCGTGTAGAGGCTGACATCATCAATGCAAAAGGCGCGACGCTCGCTAAACGAACCGTCGCGCCCGTTTTTCGTCTATTCCTGGCGGAGTGGCTTAGCTTTCCGCCAGATAGGCGCTGTGCGTAGCCTGCATTTCGTCCAGGAATTCTTCGGGCGTGAGCATTCCGCCGATCATACCCTGCACGATCTGGTTCATGTCTCCGAAAACTTTTGGCGCAAGATAGGTGACGGGCCAAAAACCGATCTTGTCGACATTGGCGGCTGTTTCCGAAGCGATCTGGTAGTAGAGCGGCGGGATATCCTCAGGCACATCAATCGAAAAAGCCGGCAGAACGGCGATATCGCGGAGCGCCTGCACCGCTATTTCTTCCGAAGTCAGCCACTCGACGACCTTGAAAGCGGCGTCTACTGGCGCGTATTCGGCAATGATGATCGATCCGCCGATGCCGCCCAAGGTCTTGATATCGGTCGCCGGATTTACCGCCGGCAAGTAGAAGAAGCCAATTTCGAAATCGGGCTCCGCCAAGTTCGCATCGTTGATGAACCAAGGGCCGTTGAGCACCATGATCGATTGGCCTTGATAGAACAGGTCAAGCGACTGATCGTAGTCAATGCCCAGCGGGTCGGGATTGGCATAGCCATTGGCGACCATGCCCTGAAAGGCATCCAGCCCGTCCAGGCAGTTGTCACAATCGGGCCAGGGCTGCGTGCCGCTGAGTACATCGATGTACTCCGAGCCGGCGCTGCTGTACATAAACATGGACGCCATCAGCGCGGAAGGCCAGCCACCAGCCAGACCCATGGTATAGCCATAATGGCCCGCGTCTTTGACCGCCTCCAAAACATCAATGTATTCCTCGAAGGTGGCGGGCGTCTCCAGCTCAAGCTCGGCGAAAGCGTCCTTGTTGTAGAAGATGCCGACGGATTCCAGATTCTGCGGGATAGCGTAGATGCGTCCTTCAATCGTGACTTGCGACAGCAAGTTGTCCGGAATTCGCTCAATCAGGCCGCTTTCGCGATAGAATTCCGTCAAGTCTCTGACTTGTCCGGTCGCTACCAGCGCCCGCAAGTTCGCGCCAACATCGAGGCCGCCAAGCACATCGGGACCCGCTTCATTTTGCATAGCGACGCGCAACTTCTGATTGTTCTCGGAGATTTCGCCGGTCAAGACATCTTCAAAGACGATGTTGACATCATCGTGGGCTTCGTTGAATCGCTCGACCAAAAGTTCGTCGTAGTTGCTGGCATATCCCAAACCCCAGACGAGTATGTCGGTGCTGTCCTGCGCGAGGGCGGGGCTCAGGCTCAAAGCGCCGGCCAAGAGAATCGCTAGTGCAGCGACCGTCAAAAACTGAAATATTGATCGAAAATGCGAGGTATTCATCGTATCCAATCTCCTTCTTGTGCACTTATTGATGACAGGAATTTTTCTAAGGCGATCTTATCCACAAACGCCATGCTGTGCAAACTTTTGCCCCAGAATTATCCGGCGCAAGGCAAATCTCTGGCCCGGACTGTGGGGGCCTAGCCCAGTTTGATGCGCGGGTTCAGCGCTGCATAAGCCCAGTCCGCAAGCAAATTCGCCAGCAAAATCACGCTGACCGTCACCATGACGATGGCTTGCACCAGAGGCAGATCGCGGCGCTCGATGGCGGCGATCAACAAACTGCCCAAGCCCGGGAAACCAAAGACAAACTCGATCACGACCAGCCCGCTGACCAGCCAGCTGATGCTGATGGCGATGACGGTGATGGTCGGCAGCAAGGCATTGCGCAGCACATGGCGCAACACAACCGTCCGCCAGGCGATGCCTTTTAATGCCGCCGTCCGCACATAATCGCGTTTGAGCTCTTCAATAACGCCGGCCCGAGTCAGCCGCGAGATGTAGGCAAGCATCACCAGTGTCGCCGCGAAAGCCGGCAACCACAAAGCCGGCAGCATCTCGCCAAAACTGGCATTGGCCGGCACAGCCGAGCTGGCGGGAAACCACCAGCCCAGCGCTTCTGCCAATGGATTGCCCGACCAGCCCAACGCCACAATATTGATGAGAAACAAGCCAGTTACAAATTCTGGCAAGCTGACCACCGACAAGGTCAGCAACGAGATGATGACATCGGGCAACTTGTTCTCGGACAAGCCAGCGATCACCCCCAGCGCCAGTGACAAGGGCACTGAGAGCAGCAGCGCCACCAAGGCCAGCCGACCCGAATTGATGCTGCGCTCGCTGATCAGGGCGCGGTTGTCTGCCCCGCGGAAGGCGATGCTCGTGCCCCAGTCGCCGCGCGCAAAGTCGCCCAGCCAGCTCAGATATTGCTGTGGCAAAGGCGCATCCAGCCTCAGCTCGCTGCGGATCTGTTCCACTTGCTCGGCGGTGGCTTCTCGGCCGCCCGCGATGACACGCGCTGGATCGCCCGGCAGCACGCGCAGCAAGAAGAAAATCATCAGCGAACTGAGCAGGTAGGTGAAGAAGAAAAAGACAAAACGGCGCCGCAGAAACAGGATCATGGCGCGCCAGCCTGCAAAACCGCCAGCTCGTCCAGTGGGATATGGCAGCGGATGCCCTGCCCCGAGCCGGTTTCGCGCCAGGGAGGTTCGTCGCGCCCGCAGATTTCGCCGATGTTGCGCGGGCAGCGGGTGTGGAAGCGGCAGCCACTGGGCAGATCCTGCGCACTGGGCAGGTCGTCGGAAAGCAAGATTCGCTCGCTGTGCTGGCTCGGGTCGGGCGCGGGGATGGCTGCCAGAAGCGCTTCGGTATAGGGGTGGCTGGGCGCGCGGAAGAGCGCATCGACAGACGCGACCTCGACAATCTGTCCCAGGTACATGACCGCGATGACATCGGCCAGATAGCCAACCACCGACAGGTTATGCGAGATGAAGAGGCAGGCGCTGCCATGCTCGTCTTGCAGGTCGGCCAGCAGATTCAACACCGCCGACTGCACCGACACATCCAGCGCCGATACCGGCTCATCGCAGATGACCAGGCTGGGCTGCGAGGCAAAGGCTCGGGCAATGGCGACTCGCTGTTTTTCGCCGCCGCTCAGTTCGTCGGGGTAGCGATCGGCATAATCGGCGCGCAGATTGACCGCTTCCAGCAGCTGCATGGCTTGATGCTCAGCCGCCTTCGCCGATAAACCGCGCAGCTTGACCAGCGGCCTGCACAAAGTCTGCCGCACCGACCGATAGGGATTCAGCGAATTCTGGGGATTTTGGAAGACCATCTGCACTTGCGAAAGCAGGTCTTGCTGTCGCGAGCGCAGGTCACCCGGAATATCCGCGCCAAATAGCTCGAGCTTGCCGCCGCTGCGCGCTTCCAAGCCGATGACAATTCGAGCGAGCGTGGTCTTGCCGCTGCCGCTTTCGCCGACCAAGCCCAGAGTCTGCCCATGGCGCAGGCGCAGGTTTACGCCATCCACCGCGCGGATCGGCTTGGGACTTCTGCCGCGCAGCATGTCGACCAGGTCGCGCGGGACGGAGAAATGCCTGGCGAGCTGGCTGGTCTGCATGACCATCTGCCCAGCAACTCCAGCCTCTGCCTGCGCTGCCTCATGGATTGGCGCGAGACGGGCGGCAGGAAACTCCACGTCAGCCCAGCGGAAACAGCGCGCCAGCCGGCCCGGCTCGACCTCTTCCAGCGGTGGCTTTTGCCTGCGGCAGATCTCGATTGTGAGCGGGCAGCGGTCGGCATAAACACAGCCGGCCCCCACACTGCGCAGATCGGGCGGGTTGCCGTGGATGGTCTGCAATCGCGAACGAGCCTTGCGCTGACCCGCTTTGGGCAAGCTGGAAAGCAATCCCAGCGTGTAGGGATGGCGCGGACTGGCAAAGAGTTGGGCAACTGGCGCTTCTTCCATGATTTCGCCGGCATAGAGCACGACGACGCGTTGGCAGAGCTGCGCCACCACACCCAGATTGTGCGTGATATACAGCACACCCGCGCCCCGCCCGCTGATGAGCGCCCGCAGAAGATCGAGGATGACGGCTTCGGTGGTCACATCCAGACCCGTGGTGGGCTCGTCCAGGATGAGCAGATCGGGCTGGCACATCAGCGCCATAGCAATGGCGACTCGCTGCTGCATGCCGCCGCTGAGCTCGTGCGGATAGCGTTTTGCCACCTGCGCCGGATCGACCAGGTTCACATCGCGGAAGCTCTCAATGACCTGCTGGTCGGCTCTCTCGTCCGCGATGCCCTCAGCGGCTTTCAAGGCTTCTGCCACCTGACGCCCGACCTTGATGGACGGATTGAGCGCCGCGCCGGCATTCTGTGGCACCAGCTTGATGTGCCGCGCCCACAGCCGCCGCAAGTCGGCCGCGTCCATCGCCAACATGTCCTCGCCCAAGAAGCGCAGGTCGCCGCCATCGATGCGTCCATTGGCGCTCAGATAATGCATCAAAGCCAGCGCCGCCGTCGATTTGCCGCTGCCGCTCTCGCCGACGATGCCGACGATCTGCCCCGCGTCTACCTGCAAGGTGAATTCGCGCAAGGCTCGCAGCCAGGTCCGACCCATCCGGTAGCTGACGCCCAATCCGCGCACATCCAAGAGCTGTGTCATGCGCCGCCTTTCTGCACTGCCCGGCGGATGCCATCCGACATCAGATTGACGCCAATGACCAGCAGCGCAATCGCCAGCGCGGGGAACTCCAGCGCCCAGGGAGTCAGCCGATAAAAGCCGCCGCGATTTTCGTTGACCATCAGCCCCCAGTCGGGCGAGGGCGGAGGCGAGCCAAAACCCAAAAATCCCAGCGAGGCCACCAGAAAGATGGCGTAGGAGAAGCGCAGCGATGCCTCGACCACCAGCGCCGGTATGGCCGAGGGCAGGATCTCTCGAAAGACGATATAGGCGCTGCTTTCGCCACGAATCTCTGCGGCAGCGACAAATTCGCGCGTTTTGATATCCAGCGCCGCGCTGCGAGCCACCCGCGCCACGACCGGAATGTAGAGAATGGCGATGACCAGCAAGGTTACTTCGTCGGCCAGCGCCGCCTGCCAGCTGTTGATTTCAAAGTCCAGGTTGCGGATGATGCCGACCATGACCAGCGCCAACAACAGCGCCGGAATCGCCAGCAGCGCATCAATGACGCGCCCCAGCAGCTCGTCCAACCAGCCGCCACGATACCCCATGGTCATACCCAGCGCGCTGCCCAACACGACGCTGATGAGCGTGCCCAGCCCGGCGATGCGGAAGATGCTGCTCGCGCCCAGGATGACGCGGCTGTAGACATCGCGCCCCAGCCGGTCGGTGCCAAAAGGATGAGCGCCCAACTGCAGCGATCCAATGTCCAGCGTGGGCGAGACGCGGGCGTCGTGGCTTTGGTCGTTGGCTTTGGGATAGGGCGCCAGCTGCCCGCCAAAGAGCGCCAAAATGAAGAAGAAAGCCACCAGCGCCGTGCCCAGCGCCGATTGTGGACCGCTGAAGAGCGCCCGCAGCGCGCGCCCTATGCCAGCCAAATTGCGACTGATGCTGCTGGAGAGGGACTGTGCGGGAGTGACGTGCATCAGGCGGATTGTACCAGCTGTGCTGAAAATGACACAGAGACACAGGGTTAGTCCGCCGGCACCACCCAGATACGCTCGGGCGGGAAGCGCACCTGCACCACATCGCCAGCATCCAGCGCGCCCGGCAAATCGGCGCTGCGCACGGCTTCGACCTCGTGCTCGCCCAGCGCGATCTTGTAGCGCGTGTACCTGCCCACATAGATGCGCTCGCGGATGCGCCCTGTCACCGTGTTGTCGCTGGCTTGGTCGTTCAGCCCGATCTGCTCGGGACGGATGGTCATGACGACCCGCCCGCTAGGGGCGCCATCCTTGCCGGCAGATGCGAATTGAAAGTCGCCGACGCTGGTCTGCACTGCGCCATCGTGGCGGCTGCCGGCGATAAAATTGACACCGCCGAAGAAACGTGCCGCACGCTGCGATATCGGGCGTTGATAAAATTCGGCTGGCGAGGCAAATTGACGCAGCAGACCATCAAACATTAGGGCGATCTGGTCGGCCAGCAAGACAGCTTCTTCTTGGTCGTGCGTTACGAAGACGGTAGTAACCGCCAGCTCGCGCTGAATAGACAGAATCAATTCGCGCATTTCGTCGCGCAGGTGGGCGTCCAAGTTGCTCAGTGGCTCGTCCAGCAGCAAGACACGCGGCTCGGTGATCAAGGCGCGCGCCAATGCCACGCGCTGCTGCTGCCCGCCAGAAAGCTGCGAGGGGCGGCGTTTGGCGATATCGGGCAATTTGACCAGCGCCAGCATGTCGGCTACACGCTTTTGGATTTCGCGCTTGGGCACACCGCGCATCTTCAAGCCAAAGCCGACATTTGCGCCGACCGACATGTAGGGGAAAAGCAGATAATTCTGGAAGACCATGACTGCGCCACGCCGCTCGGCCGGGATAGGCAAGATATCTTCGTCATCAAAGTGGATGCGCCCGCTGCTGGGTTGGATCAAGCCAGCGATCATCTTCAACGTGGTCGTCTTGCCACAGCCCGATGGACCCAAAAACGCCACCAGTCGCCCGCTGTCGATCTCCAGCGAGAAATTGTCCACAGCTGGTTCATCGCCACCGGGATAGGTCTTGCAGATGGAATCGAGCGTAACGCGCGTCAAGCGAGCCCCTTCAATAACAGCCCTCAATCCCCGCGAAAAGCCGGGGAGAGGCGATACCCTGCGCGCCCCTCTCCGACTCTTCGGGGAGGGGACGGGGGTGGGGTTGGAGGCAAATGAAGCTGGCGGGTTAGTCTGTGCTAGCCCTGCAGCACATTGGCTTCCCAGTCGGCTTCGATGAGCACCTGATATTCGGCGGCAATGTCGGAGACCAGCGCGCCAGCCAGACGAGACGGATCGGCAGCGGCATCGCCGAGGCTTTCAGAGGCTGCCTGCAGCGCTGCCACATCTGCTTCGTCGGTAACGCGGCTGACATCAATGCCATAAGCCAAGCCAAAGCCGTTCTCTGGCACCACTTGCAGCGCCTGCCGGTCGGGCCGCAAGATCAGATTCGCCAGCACGAGCGCGGCGGCTTTATTGGGCGCATTGTAGGGGATGGCCACATAGTTGAAGTCGCCGATCATGTTGTCGTCGAAGCTAAAGGCGCGGCTGGTGGGCGGGATCAACCCAGAGGCGATATCTACCGCAGCGCCCGTGATCCTCTGCGTCAAGGTAAAGTCGATCTCGCCATTGGCAAAGAGCTCGTGCAATTCGCCGATGTTGGCGGGGTAGGTCTCGCCACCGCGCCACAGATTCTCTTCCCAGCTGTTGAGCAGGCCCCAGAGCGCCGGCGCGTGCTCGTCATAGAGTTCTTGGTTGAAATCGCCGACCCACTGGCCTTGGCCGCCGCTGATTTCAAAGAGCGCCTGCTTGACAAAGCGCGTGCCCTGGAATGCGCCAGGGCCAGGAGCGATGTAGGTGAAGCGCCCGGGATTCATGCCGACCCAGTCGCTCAGTTCGGCATAGCTGCGCGGCAGATCGTCAGCGGACATGCGCGCCGAGTCATAGATGAAATGGAATTGCGCGCCAGACCAGGGGCTCTCCAAGCCTTCGACCGGACGCCCGAAGTCCAGGTTCAGCGCCGGGTTGTCCCAATTCACATACACGCTGTTCGGGATATTTTCCGACCAGGGACCATAGAGCAGCTCGGCTTGCTTGAGGGTGAAGAAGTTTTCGCCATTGATCCAGATGAGATCAACTGTTCCGTCATCGCCTTCGACGCCCGCTTCAGCCTCACTCAAGACTTGGTTCACGATGTCTATGGTATTCGCCGGCACGCGGTTGAGCGTGATATTGTATTCCTCCGCCAGCGGACCGCCATAGACGGTGTCGACAAAGCCATTGATGGAGTCGGAACCACCCCACATATACCAGTTGACAGTCGCGCCTTCGGCGGCGGCGACCACGGCATCCCAGTTGTCAAAGCCCGGGGGCGGGTCCATCATGTCCTGCGCGCCGACAAGGCTCAAAGGCAGCGCAAGCAGCAAGAGCAGAACCAGCAGCATTTTTTTTCTGTACATAGTGTGTCCTTTGCTTGAACTAGTTGAATGGAAAGGCGCAGCGCCCACGAACCGGCAGGCGCGCAGCAGAGATTATAACGCAGAATCGTCCACTTGCAGATAGTTGGCTAGCGGCACATGCTCGATGAGGCGCAGGTTCTTCCAGGCGGCGAATTCCATCAGCTCGTCGGTTACATCGCCCTGCCCGACCGCGAAATGATGCTCATGCCCGCGCACCGTCAGGGTGTTAATGAGGTCCATCAGCGAGACGGGCTGCTTGTTTAGTTCGAACTGGGCAAACCAGCCGCGGGTGCCATCAAAGCCTTTCTTTTCGTGCTCAATGATATCGGCGCGGATGACCAGCAGGCTGCTGCCGTCATCGCCGATGTAGCTGACTGTCGTTTCCTGGGCGGCGAAAACCTGGTCGCCGGCCACGCCATACGGTCCGTCGTCAGCCTTGCGCCCCAGCGTCACATGATCGACCCATTTGATGCCATCGTCGTTGGCGAAGTGCCGTGGCGAAACGCCACAATGCCACATCAGCATGGCTTGGGTCTGCGGGTCCAGCGCCGTCATATCCAGCAGCGTAGATGAGCCTTGCCGGCCGGTCAGCAAGTTGAGCAAGTACATGCTGGCCGCGCCCAGCACATCGCCTTCGCAGCTGACCGCCATGCCATCTTCGCTGCCCAGCCAGCTATAGGCCATGCAAGGCGCGACGCGATAATAAGACTGGATGCTGGGCCAGCACTGCACTGCCAGCGCCGCGTAGTCATGCTCGGCCGCCAGATCCCGCAAAGCCAGGTACAGGCGGGTTACACGGTCGAAGGCCGCTTCTTCGCTGACGGTGATGTCGCTGGCTGCCCGCTTGATGTCGCGGATGGTCGCGTTGACCGGCTCTTGATCGTAGCCCTGGGCGCGCCGCACCAGATCTCCCAGTTCATGCGGCAGAACAGCGATGCCCAGCCGGCTGCGCAGCAAACGTTCGTCGAAGATCATATCGTTGAAGCCGGGCGACAAATTGCCGATCCAGCCGATGCGCGACCGTTCGATATTTTTCACCGCTGTCAGCGCGCGGATGGTTACTGCAAAGCGATCACGAAATTCGTCTGTTTCTACATGCCCGAAGAACCACTTGAACGGGATGTTTTCGTGCTTGAGGTAGCGCTTGAGGATAGCGGCGAAGTGACTCATGGAAACCAGGGAATGGATTTTGATTTCGCCTTCTTGCTCGGGGTCAGGCGTGCCCCACAAGCCGATACGCGGCGCAGCTTTGACCAGAGGCAGCAGCTGCTCGCCCATGCTGCACGCGGCGGTTTGCAGCAGCAGGAAGTCGATATGCTGCGCCTGGAAAGTTTCGGCGGCGCGGACGGAACCCGCTTCGGTCATCATCTCGTCGGGTATGGCGATCAGCTCAAAGTCCAGCTCGGCAGCCAGTTTTTCCAGCCCGGCGATAGCGCGGGGACGTTGGTTGTATTCGCCCGCGAAATAAGACGAGATGGATGTGCCGATGTAACCGACGCGCAATTTGTATTTTTTCATGGTTGCCTCTTTTCCTGGTTGTATACCTGCCATTGTTGCCCCCTCGATTCCCCGCATCAATGGGGGCAACAATGCGCGATCTCTCCATCAACATGCAATCTGTTGAGGCGAATCACCGCCTCGCCCCTGCATCTATTCCGCAGTGTGGGTATCCGCCGCAGCCGCGAACATCAGCGCGATGGTGGTTGCGCCGGGGTCGACATGGCCAATGGCGCGTTCGCCCAGGTATTTGGCTCTGCCCTGCCGCGCCAGCATATCTCGCGTCGATTCTGCGCCTGCTGCCGCCGCATCCGCCGCAGCCCGCCAGGCAGACGGAAAATCCGCCGCAGCCGCAAATGCCGCCACAGCCGGCGCCAGCGCATCGACCATGGTCTTGTCGCCCACTTGCGCTCTGCCCCGCGCCTGCACCCCCGCCAATCCCGCCTCCAGCAGCGCCGCCATATCCACCTGGCTGATGCGCTGGGCATCTTGCAGTCTCGCCGCGCCTTTCAGGAAAAATGTGCCGAAGATTGCGCCCGATGCTCCGCCCATGCCATTCAACAGCGCCTGGGCTGTCGTCAGCCAGATGGCCTGGGGGCTGGGCTCTTCCAGGGCGTCGATCTCCTGCACTGCCAAAGCCAGCGCCCCGCTGATGCTGCTGCCGTGGTCGCCATCGCCGGTCGCGGCATCCAGGCGATTGAGCACCGCTCGCTCGGCAAGCAGGCGCGCAGCCATGCGTTCGATCAAATCGGCAAGCTGGTCGGCGGTCATATTTGCTTCATATAGGCGCCATTGGCAGGGGCGTCCCACAGCGCTTTTAGCTGCTCGTCGACGCGGCAAAGCGATAATGCGAATCCCGCCATCTCCTGCGTGGTGGCATAGGCATCCAGCCAGGATCTGTAGACCTTGATGCCGGCTTCGTCCAGCCGCTGCGCCACCCGCCGATACAATATGAAGAGTTCCATCAGGGTCAGGCTGCCACTGTTGTTCAGCAGCACCAGCACTTCATCGCCTTCCGCAAAAGGCAGGTCTTCCAGGATGGGCGGCAGCATCAGGTCGATGGTTTCATCGGCGCTCAGGGCTTTCTGGCGTCCCATGCCCACCTCGCCATGCAAGCCCATGCCGATTTCCATTTCGTCGTCTGCCATCTCGAACATGACTTCGCCTGTGATGGGGCTAGCGCAAGAACTAAGCGACATGGCCAGGCTGCGTGTGTTGTCGCGGACTTTTTCTGCCAGCGCTTTTGCCGCCGCCAGGTCACCTTCGTCTTCACAGAAAGCGCCCAGCATCTTCCAGACGAAGAAGAGTCCGGCTGTGCCACGGCGCTCGGCTTCTTGTCCTTTTGGGGCGCTGGAAATGTCATCGTAGAGGATGACCAGTTCGACATGGTCGATGCCCTCGGCTTCGCAAAGTTCCAGCGCCAGCTCGGCATTGAGACGGTCGCCGGCATGATGCGATACGCAGACCAGCACGCCGCCCCCGCAATCAGCCGCACGGATGCCATCGACAATACGCTGCGGTCCGGGCGCGGTGAATATCTCGCCAGCGATGTTGACATCAAACAGACCCTGCCCCACCCAGCCGACCATGGCGGGTTCGTGCCCGCTGCCGTTGCCGATGACCAGAGCGACCTTGCCCTGTGCTTTGGACTGCGCGCGCGTTATCAGCCCGTCGTCTGTCAACTGCACAATGTCGCTGTAGGCGGCGCAAAAGCCCTCCAGCATTTCATCGACGATGGTGTCGGGGCGGTTGATCAGCTTGTGTGCGCGCGCGCTCATGTTGCCTCTTTTCCATAGAGAATCGCGGCAAACTATATCGCGAATGGAGTCGCTGCGCAAATTAATTCTATCCGCATTGACCTTCAGAGGCACAGAGTGTAGGTGTAGGGACGAAGCGGCGCCACAGCAAGCTTCTCCCATTGATATAAGGGAACGGGGGCGGCCATGAGGGGCGGCGGACGAGTAAAGGGGGGTCGGGCGAAAGCTATCGCGGGAAAATATCGGCAACATCCAACTTGAAGCCGGGCAGGATATCGCCGCCAGTGAGCGTGTCACCCTCCCCGAAAGTGATCGTCGAGCGGCGCGTATGCACATCGACTTCACGGGTGTTGGGATGGACAACCCAAACTTGCTGCGTGCCAGCGTCCAGCAACTGACGCACTTTCAAGCGAAGATCCGCAACCGTGTTGCTGGGCGACATGACTTCAACAGCCAGGTCGGGCGCGGTTTCCAGGAGATGCTCGCCGAGCGCTTCGGTTGCCCGAGCCCAGCTGATAAATACGAGATCAATTCCGCGAACTGTGTCCCTGCCAATGTGGGAGCGTTCGACGACAAGTCCTGCGTCGCCAGAATGGAAACGCCCCAGATCGTGTTGGACAATGAAATAACCCAATATCGCCGCCAGTCGCCCCACAATCGCGGAATGCATAGCATTCGTAACGGGCATCGTTACAATCTCTCCCTCCACCAATTCGACCAGGCAGTCGACATATTCGGGCAAGCTTGCCGCTTCCAGGAAGTTGTCGGCAGTTATCTGTCGCTCCAGCACAGCCATTGAGTCATCGTCCCTCATCTGTATTGCCTTGCTTCGAGTATAGCGCAAAAGGCAGCCCCCTCCCAACCTGTGGGTTGCATAGACACTGACCGTCGGGGAGGGCTTTGGGATGGGGCAGATTCATCTGACAAGCCCTACAACACCTTTTCGCGCTTGTACTATAATGCGGCGAATCAAAAGGACTGCCGATGCTGCGCGCTGCCGAGCTGAACGCCGTGCCCAAACCCAATTTCTTCATTGTTGGCGCGCCAAAATGCGGCACGACCTCGCTGCACGAATACCTGCAGCGCCATCCCGATGTCTTCATGCCCTATTACAAAGAGCCGCACTTCTTCGGTAGCGACCTGGATGGCTCGCGTTTTCGACAATTTCGTGACAAGCCCGAGCGATACCTCAAACTCTTCCGAGACGCGCGCGGACAATCCCGCATAGGCGAATCGTCGCCCTGGTATCTGGTCAGCCAGCGCGCCGCATCCGAAATCCACCGCTACGATCCCGCCGCCAAAATCATCATCATGCTGCGCAGCCCGGTCGACATGATGTATTCGATGTGGTCGCAATTTCGATACAGCGGCAACGAACAGATCGGCAGCTTTGCCGAGGCGCTGGCAGCCGAAAGCGACCGCTGCGCCGGTAAGCGCATCCGCCGCGCCGCGCATTGCATCACTGGCTTGCAATATCGGCAGATGGCGCGCTTCAGCCAGCAGGTGCCGCGTTACTTCGATGCCTTTGGGCGCGAAAATGTGCTGGTCATCATCTTTGACGACTTCCGCAGCGACACCGCCGGCGTCTTCCGAAGCGTTTGCGAGTTCCTGGATATCGACAGCGGCCTGCCCATGCGCTTTGATATCCGCAATCCCAACAAAGAAACGCGCCTGGCCTGGCTGCAGCAGCTCATCGTAGGCAGCGGTTTTTCGCTCATGCTGCTGAAAGACCGCCTGAGCTACCTGGCGACCACACACACCCTTGTGCCCTACCGCTATCGCACACGCGCAGTGGAGGGCGTCATTGCCGCTTATACGCGTTTTGAACAGCGCTCGCCCTTGACGCCAGAGCTGCGCCAAAGCTTGCGGCGCGAATTCGCCAGCGATATCGACGCGCTCAGCCAGCTGCTGCACCGCGACCTCTCGCATTGGTATGGTGTGGAATGACACCAGCATGAAAGCCAAGACCCGTCAAGTCCTCGTCCGCCTGCTCAGCATTGCGGTAACCGCCGGCTTGCTCGTCGTGCTCGTAGGCCGAGTCGAATGGGGCGAATTTGACGAGTTGCTGGCGCGCGTGTCGCTGCTCGGCTGGTGCGGGGCGCTGCTGGCATACCTGGCGCTGAACTTGCTGCGAGCGCTGCGTTTTCGCATCTTGCTGGGAGGCGAAAAGTCGCCTTGGCGTCTGCTGCTGCCCATCACCCTTTATCACAATTTTTTGGTGCGCGCCCTGCCTTTCAAACTGGGCGAGTTGTCCTATATCGCCTTGCTGCGTTCCCGACTGAATTACTCGATGGAAGCGGGCTTGAGCAGCTTGTTTGGCGCGCGCCTGCTGGAATTGCTGATCATCGTCATGGTCTTCGCTGCCAGCATATTGAGCAGCGCCGAACAACTGGCGGCACAGCGAGACGAGTTGTTGATTGCAGTGGCGCTTACCTTCGTGGGCAGTGTGCTGGCGCTCTATTATGGCGGCGCATTGCTGCGGCGTCTGCACAACCTGCTGCGACCGCTGCTGATTCGCCACGACAGCAGACTCACTCGCCTATTGCAAACGCGCCTCGACCAGCTAGCAGACGAGCTGAGCCGCATTCGCCAGCCGCGCCTGTTTTTTTCGGCGCTCTTCATCTCCTGCTTCACCTACACTTGTTCATTCCTGACCAATTATGTGCTGCTGCGCGCCTTGGGCTTGTCTGTCGATCTGCCCGGCGCAATCGCCATCATCAGCATCGGCATGTTTGCGTCGGCTTTCCCTTTCACCGTGAGCGGCTTCGGCGTAGTGGAAGTGGCCTGGAGCTTCGGTTTGATGCAGCTGGCTGGCTGGGACGAGTCGGATGCGACAGCGACTGGCTTCTTGCTGCACGGCTTCCAGCTATTCGCCGCCGCGATCTATGGACTGGCTGGCTATGTGCTCATCCAGCTGCATGCGCCTGCCCAACCTGCAAATGACGATGCCTGACCATTCATGTTTTAAGGAGCTCACTATGCCGTATAAACTTGATCCATCCGCCATGTATCGCATGCCCACGCACTTCGGTCCGCGCACGGGTCCGCGACGTGGTCCCTCGGGCGAGCGCTTCGCCTGCCAAGACAATCCGCGCAGCACGATATATGCCATCAGCTTTCTCAGCGACAGCGACAGCCTGGCTGCCCTGCTGCCACCCGGCTTCTCGCTGCATGGCGAACCTGTCGCTACGCTGAGCGCCAATTATATGAGCGAGATCGAATGGCTGGCTGGGCGCGGCTACAACACGTTGGGTTTGACCTTTCCCGCGCGTTACCAGGGACAGGTCGATGATGTCGCCGGTCACTTTCTGACCGTGCTGTGGGAGAATCTGGCTGACCCCATCATCACCGGGCGCGAAGAGTTGGGTTACGCCAAGATTTATTGCGAACTGCCAAGCCCATCTGTGCTGCGTGGCGAGCATCATATCACCGCCAGCTGGCTGGGATTCCGCTTCCTGGACATGCGCATCGGCGACTTGCAGCCGGCGCCGCCCCAGCCTCCCGCCAAAAACCTGCCCAGCCTGCATTACAAATATATGCCGCGAACGGGCGAATGGGGCGCTGCCGATATCGCCTATGCGACCATGACCCCCGCCGAAGCGCCCAACCGCCGCATAATAGAGCAGGCCATCGGCACGGGCAGCTTTGCATTCACGCGCCCTCGCTGGGAAGATATGCCAACGCAGGTTACTATCGTCAACGCGCTGGCTGACCTGCCTGTACACGAGATTCGCAGCGCCAGTCTGACCAAGACCATCGGCGGCAAAGACCTGCGTGATACAGTCATCCTGCGCTGAAATCGACTCAGGCTTCCAAGCCCGACACCGAGCGGAAACAAAACTAGAGGATAAAGGCATGAACGGGTTGAGCGGAAAAGTCGCCTTCGTCACTGGCGCGGCAGGGGCTGGCGGCATTGGACGAGCCATCGCCCTGCGGCTCGCGGAGGGTGGCGCCAGCGTGGCTGTCAATGACCTGCGCCCAGCACAGGCGGGCCGACCTGGTTTGCCCGCTGCAGTCGCGGAGATCAAAGCGCTGGGAGCGCGCGGGCTGGCAATCTATGGCGATGTGGCTGATTCTGCGCAGGTCGAGCGGATGTTCGCGCGAATTATCGCGCAATTTGGCAGGTTGGATATCCTGGTCAACAATGCTGGCGCGCCCGCAGGCGCCGATCGCGTGCCGGTTGTCGAGTTGCACGAAGACGCATTTGACCTGGTGCAGCGCGTGAATGTGCGCGGGACCTTCCTGTGCAGCCGCGCCGCCGCCCGACTGATGATCGATCAAACAGAAGGCGGCCGCATCATCAACATTGCGTCAACAGCTGGCAAGCGAGGGGTCGCGCGATATGCCGCCTATTGCGCGTCAAAGTTCGCCATCCGCGGCCTTACGCAGTCTATGGCGCTGGAATTGGCGACGCAGAACATCACCGTCAATGCCATCTGCCCGGGCTTGATCGCCAGCGAGCGCATCGATGATATGGCAGCGGCGCTGCGACCAGCCGATATGTCCGCAGCCGACTATCGGCAGCAGATGATCGATGCTGCGCTGCAGACCATCCCCTTGGGACGCATGGCAGAACCCAGCGATATCGCCAATGTCGCGGCTTTCCTGGCCAGCGATGAAGCAAGTTTCATCACCGGCAAGTCGCTGTCGATTGATGGCGGCGTTTCGCTGGACTGACGATCGCAAAAGCGCTATCTATAAAAAAAGAGACGAGGAGCGACACCCATGACACAAAGGCGACTGGCAGGCAAGATCGCTTTGGTGGTAGGCGCAGGCAGCCGTGGCGAACCCGCAGGCACCGGCTACGCAACAGCCCTTCTATTCGCCAAAGAGGGCGCCAACGTTGTGATCGCCGATTATGACCTGGATCGCGCCGAAGTTACGCATCGCCACATCATCGCAGCCGGCGGCACAGCCAAAATCGTGCAAGCCGATGTCACCAACGAAGATGACATCCGCGCCATGATCGCCGCTTGTCAACACGAATTTGGCGGCTTGCACATCCTTTATAACAATGTCGCCAACAGCGGTTTGGGCATGGTGACAGAGATTGATGAACAGGAGCTCGACAGTACGCTGGCGGTCAACCTGAAAAGCGCCTTGCTCACCTGCAAACACGTTGTACCGCTCATGACAGCCAGCGGTGGCGGTTCTATCATCAATATCGCTTCAATAGACGGCTTGCGCGCCGGCTTCAAACGCAATGTGCCCTATGCCGTCACCAAAGCCGGTCTCGTACAGCTGTCGCGTGTCATGGCAGTGCACCACGGCCGCGACAATATCCGCGTCAACGCCATCGCGCCCGGGCATATTCATGGCGCATTTGTGCGTACGCTCGCTGCCGATACCCGTGATCTACGTCGAAAAGCTGGCCCCCTGGGCACAGAAGGCACCGCTTGGGATGTGGCCTGGGCGGCGGTCTTTTTGGCCAGTGATGAAGCGCGCTGGATCTCTGGCGTCGTGCTGCCCATCGATGCCGGTTTGCTAGCAGCCACTCCTTTGTCCGTCCTTGACGACATCCTCAATGACTAGAACACTCATTCTATCTTCCATTTCCCCCACCGATTCGCGTCACTTCCTTGACATCCCTCGCCAAATCATTTATACAGTATACATATAGCGTTGCTGCCTAGCGATTCTAGCTGGCGGCGCGATAGCAGCGATCATCTATACAGTCTAAATGCGGGCATTTTTTCGCGCTTATTCTCTGCATTATCCAGCACGAAATCTGCCGCTCTTCTGGTGACATTTGGTCGCTGCTGCCGACAACTTTCTGAGACCATTTTCGGGCTTCGCGGCAGCGCCCCAGCTTCTGCAAGCGCCGTTAGCAAGTACAGCGCGCATACAACAGGCCTCGGTCCTGCCATGACGGGGCATCTTCCCGTCTCTGTCCTGCGGGCACAGAGCGACTGCCATTCGCGCGCAAAAGCGAGAAAAAATCATGAAATCTTTCCTCAACCTTCGACACAAATCACTGCTGCGCGAAGCCAATGAATTGGCGAAGTCTGGCTATTCTATCATCCCGGTGCATGGAGACAATGCGCCCGATGAACCCAAGAAGCCAGCCATCAAATGGCGTCAATACCAGAAGCGCATTGCCTCGACCGCCGAGATCGATGCCGCTTTTGACGAACAGTTTACGGCGCTGGGCATCGTCTGTGGACAGGTTTCGCGTCTGCTGGTCATCGACTTTGACGACCATCGGCGTTACCGGCGATTCTGTATGCACCTGCCTCAATATGCCGACACCTTCAGCGTGAAGACGCGGCGCGGCTGCCATCTGTATTTCCGCAGCGATGAGCTTGTGCCCAGTCATCAATTCGATGGTGGCGATATCAAAGGCGAACGCTCTTATGTGATCGCCCCGCCTTCGCGAATTGGCGGCTTCGCATACCGCGCCATGAACGACCTGCCCGCGATTCAACTGCAGCGCGGGGATATCGACAAGCTGCTGAACTACTTTCATGTGAGCTCTGCAATGCATGTGCTGCCAGGGAGAATCATTCGTGAGCGCAACGATATCGACTTTGCGCGGCTGTACGAGCGGCTGGCTGGGCAGATCGGTCGCAACAACGCGCTCTACCGTGCAGCTTCCATCGCCCGCGACCAGGGGATGTCGGCGGCAGAGGTCGAGCAGCGCTTAGCGCCTTTGCACCTGGCGCAACCTGCCAAACCCGCTCATCGGCGCGAAAAGCCAGTCGAACGTCTGCTGGAGGCGCAACGCAGCATCGCATCGGCTTTTCGTGGCGGCTCCTTCTCGCAGGATGATGGAGTGGGCCTCCCGAATTCGGTGCGTGAACGTTTGTTGACTGCTCAGGCCTCTAGCATCGTGCCTCGGCTCTTGGATGCCATCTCTTTGGCGGGCTGGAAAGACGACGCTAGTTTCACGCTGAGCGACGCGGTCGTCGTCGCGAGGCGCGTCGGCATCAGTCGCAAGTCCGTATTGCAAGCGCTGACTGGCGATCGTTCAATTTTTAATGGGCGGCATATTATCAGTAGAAGATATGCTGAATACCTGGACAAGAGGGGACTTAATGAGAAGAAGCGCGGTCGACCCCTGCAGTTGCTGTTTCAAGTGCCCAGTGTGGGGCGGCTGTTGGCGCTGTTGAATGTGGCTTGGACGCCCTCCGATGTTGTATGTGAAAGCGACCTGCGCACAGCCAAGACCTATCGGCAGGCACTGCATCGGGCGTATATCCAACGGCTAAATCCGCAGCTGCCCATGCGCAAGCTAGGAGAGCGGATTGGCGCATCTGCCCGCACCATCCGGCGTTATAACCGCGATCTGCGCGTGCAAGTCACCACTTGCATCGGGCGCTTGCGGATGGCGGAGCGAACGTTGAGCTGCCTGCCCAAGCGCACGGGTGATGTCGAGAACAATGCCACGGCGGGCTATTGGCTGGAGACAGCAGGCGGAGCGCGTTACCCGGCTTGGCGGCACATCGGCGCGAAACTGCTGAAAGAAGCGGACCAGGCCATCTGGCTGTGCATTCGCCGACCTTCGCGCTACAGCCTTGACGCAGAGCCGGCGCCGGCCGTGGCAATTGCGGCGATCAGCGCAGAGGAATTCCTGCAACTGCGCGCCTGGCGGGGGGAGACGGTCGAAAAGCTCAGCCTGCGCGACCGTGCCCTGGGATTGTTGCGCCGGGTCAAGGAACGCGTGGCGACAACCCGTTATCAGAAGCTCCAACTCTTCTTCGACACAGTGGCGGAGAGGATCGCCGAAGACAAAATCGCCGAGACCATCAGCGGCTACTTGTATGCCCTGGACGAACATGGTCAGCAAGTGCGGCGGCCGGCTCGGCGGGGCATCGCCTATCGCATGTTGAAGCAGTTCGGCGAGGGCAATGTCTTCCTGGCGCTGCGTGATACGGCGGATGACGTGCTGGCTTCCCTGGCGCGCGGTGCAGAACGCGCTGCGGTGCTGGATGGAGAGATGGGTCTGCCGGCGCAGTCGACGAGCTAAGCCGATGCGCTATACCGTTACAGGTGTAACGCTTGTGAAACCCCCAGTTGTCTCCGCAGCCCAAGCGCCCTCGATTCCTCTCTCGCAACATTCCACGTTCCGGCTCCCCGTCAAGTTGAGGAGATGGTTTCCTACCTTGCCTGTGATGTTGGTCTGACCGCTGTCGGGGAGAGACAGGTTTCGTTCGCGGGATTGCCGCTTGTCGTCATGTGTTGCGACATAGCGCGCCATCCGATTTATGGTCTGGCATCATCTGGGTCGATCCGGGAACGAAACCGCAGGCCTTTCAACTGGGCGCCTCTGTATCCTATTCCGGTCGCAGGAAGTGGCAATCGCTGTCTGCTCTCCTTTTCTGGCGATACAAGATCCGCTCCCACAATTCCTAACTTGAGACAAAATGTTTGGCTTCGGTGGCTGCGGCGCTGTGTGGGGCTGTTGAGGCCGAAATTGTATGTGGAGATGGTCTCCGCCCCTTTCACTATGGGGGGAAATTTGGTCGGGCGGCGGAGATGCGCTTGCGATCGCAGAAACGGCTATGGGCGAAATAGGTGTTGCCGGCATGATCATTGCGGGCGCGTCACAATCACGACCCTAGCGATAGACGATTGCAGATGTCATGTCGTACTAGACGTCCCCCATCCCGATTGGGTGGGGGAGGAGGCGGGGGGACTGTGGTCAGGCAGTTGAGTCGTCGATGTCTTCAATGAGGCGCATCAGCTGGCGGATCTCGGTTTCGATCAGCTTGCGGATATGCGGGCGCGAATCCGAATCGACCGCATTGATCTCTTTGCGCAAGCGGTTCCGCCATTGGCTGGCATCGGCAGCCAGACGCGCCAGGGCATCTTTGCGGCGTTTTTTGCGGCGCTCTACCGTTACTCGTGTAACGCTATCGAGGGCGGCTTTGATCTTGCGTAGCTCGCCTTCGGTCAAATCTTCGTCATCGCCACGCCGCCACAGATCGGCCGGCAAACGCAGCAGCGCCCGATACTGACGCAGCTGGCTGGCGGTGGACAGTCCCATGGCATTCAGCAGCCGTTCACCTTGTCCACGCGGAATGCGCCAGCTGCTGCCATCGGCCACTTGCGCATAAAAGGCTTGCTCGGTCTCGCAATCGGAAAGCATTGCGAAGTTTTGCCAGCCATGCAGGTCCATGAGTAGCAGCGAGAGCTGACGCGCCCGGCTGATGGCATTGAGGTTGTCGCGGGCGTTGTTTTCGCTGGCTTGCCGCCACACATCCACGCGGTTGACGATGCGCGCCGGAATGCGCGACCAATTGACGATGCTGCCGTCGGGTCGTTTGTCGCCATCGCCAAACTTCCAATACAAGATATGGTAAGCCAGCCAACGCCGCTCGCCTGTTTCAATCTCGTAGCGGTCGCCATGGTGCACCAGGCTGATGGGGTTGGACAAACCATCCCGCCGTATGCTGGCTGCTAGATCGATGAGCTTCATCAGCGCGGCGTACTTGGTGGATGCTGGCAGATCATCATCGACGGCTGGGCTCCCGTCTGTCTCGACCAGCGCACCGCGGTCGGTGGCTTGCCCGCGCAGGTAATTGACGATATCGAATGTCTGCCTGCCCGGCTCCAGCTGGATCTCCAATATCCAGCGCTCCAGGATATCCACAATGCTCGATGGCTGCAGCGAGAAAATATCGGTCAGGTCGTGTGGAATGCTGTAACGCGGCTGGATCGGGTTGGGATAAACCTCGTGTATGCTGACGGCTTCAATAGCTTGAAAATCGCTGTCGGCTGCGGCGATTTCCAGCGCCAGATCGCCCAATCCAAAACCGATTGCATCGGCAGTCTTGGGGTCGAGCGAGTTGGGATTGGCGAAGAGCAGATTATCTTCGTCGCGGATTTTGCGGCGGCGCTCACGACTGCTCATAGACGCGCTCCTCCAGCTGATCGACCAGATGCCAGGCGTCTTCGGCAGTGCCACTGGTCGGGGCGAGCGAGAAGACAGTGCGGCGAGCGCTGGCGACTTCTGTCCAGATCGTGCGCACTGGCAGCGGCTTCCACACCAGTCCGCCAAACGTATCTTGCAGGCGGCGCAGGTTGTCCTGATGCTCCAGCGTGCGACCGCGGTACATGGTTGGCACCACGCCCAACACCTTGATGTCGTTCAGATTGTATTGCTGGCGAATGGGGCTGAACTGGTCTTTGTGCGTCAAACTTTCGCGCAGTCCATCAAAGCTCCAGGCTTCGCATTTGGTTGGATAAATGATGCCATCGGTAGCCATATAAATGGAGGAATGCAGCAAGGATGGCGTGGGCGATGTATCAAAAAAAACGAAATCAATGGCGTTGCGCAACTGGTTGAAGCGCTTTAACACGGTGAAGGCATCGCTGATATTGCCGGCGATGCTGCGTGTCTCGATATTGGAGGGCACGACCAGCAGCTGTCCGGTGGTGTTGCCGGCTTCGTCGGGCACATTGAAGCGCTCGGGCGGCACAGGCCGTAGCACCCGTTGAAAAGGCGCGCTGCGGACGATCAGGTCATAGAAGCCAGGTTCCTTCGCCAGGCCAAATGCGATGGTGGCGTGTCCTTGCGGGTCGGCATCGACCAGGATGACGCGCTTGCCACGAATGGCCAAACCGGCGGCGAGATGGGTGGCGAGGGTCGTCTTGCCAACGCCCCCTTTTTCGTTGAGCAGTGTGATGATCTTCATGTCGATTTACCTACTCTAGGACATGGGCGTGAGCTGCGCTGTACACATAGCCGGTTACGCCGTTGTTGAATGTGACGATGCTGCGGGCAAAGATGCCATCGGCAACCAGGCGGTCCATCATGTCAATTAGATGCGGGGTCTTCTTGCGGTTGAGGCGATTCACGATCTCGGTGCGGGTCAGCGGACGCTCGCTTTGCTCCACGATGTCGATCATCATCTGGCGGGTCTCTGTTCGCGGACGGTGATCCTGTGGCATGAATATCGCGGCTCCCAGATTGCACTGTATAGATACACAGGCGACTCTAGCGCATTTTGTCGCACCTTGCAAGCGGTTCTTGGGCAATCCAGGCAATGTTAAGATATTCATAACTGTCGTAATAATTCGTAAAAAAGAACAAATGTCCCAGATTCAGGATGGCGATGTCATGAACGACCCTGGCAACGAGAGGCCCCACAAGGTTTATCCGCAGATGCGCCCGCTCTTGGTCGGCTCTGCGCCCACATGTTCCACTGCGGGCTTTCCAGCGATTCTCGCCTATTACCGCTGCAGGGTCGGGTCGAAGGCATCGCGTATGCCATCGCCGATGATGTAGAAGCAGAGCACCGTCACCGTAATCATCAGAATCGGGAAGATGATGAGATGCGGTCCGAGCCGGAAGAACTGCAACGATTTAGTCAGCATATTGCCCCATGTGGCTTGCGGCGGCTGCACGCCAAAACCGAGATAGCTAAGGGCTGATTCGGTGAGAATGAGACCCGCAATGCTGCGCATGAGTACGATGGCGGTGATGGACACCAGGTTGGGCAAGATGTGGGCGAAGATGATTCGCCAGGTTCCGGCGCCCAGGGCAGCTGCAGCGATGATGTACTCGCGCGGACGCAAGGAGATGGCTTGCCCGCGGATAAGGCGGTAGGTGCCGAACCAGCCGAAAAGCCCGAAGACGAGGATGAGTAAGGTTGAGTTAAAGGAGGTGAAAGATGCGATGATAATTAGAATAAAGAGCAGGGGGATGGAGTCGAGCGTGGTCACGAACCAATTTAGCAAGTCGTCGATGGTGCCGCCTCGGAAACCGGCGACCATGCCGAGGGTGACGCCGATGCAGAGTGCTAACAGGGCGCCGAAAAAACCGATACCCATGGATACGCCGCCGGCATGCAGCAGACGCGCCAGCTGATCGCGCCCAATATCATCTGCGCCTAGGATGTAACCGTTTGTCAGCGGCGGTGTGAATTTGTTAACGGTTATGGGCTTGTTAGGGTTGACCTGCATGATGCTGTCGGTGATGAAAGGCGCCAGCAAGGCGATAATAGTGATGACCGCCAGGTAGGCCAGCGCCACCAAAGTGAGCTTGTCGCGCCAGATCGAGCGCAGCGCCTTCTGCGTCAGGGACTGGCTGGCGAGGCGCTTATCGCCTACTTTCTGCTTTTGTGCCGCTTGGCGTTTGAAGTGCATCATGCCGCCGCCAACCTTTGTCCCAGTCCCAATGCTGGGCTTACACCGGACTCAATCGAAACGAATGCGCGGATCGATCAGCGCGTAGAGGATATCCGACAGCAGATACCCCAGGATGTTGGCGAGGGCGCCGTAGACAGCGACGATCATGACAATGGGATGGTCGCGCCGGCCGGGCGCCTGCACCAGTAGCCGCCCCACGCCAGGCCAAGAGAATATCTGTTCGGTAATGGCGGCGCCAACCAAGAGAAATGTGATCGAGGGACCAAGAAAGGTCGCGATGGGGATGAAGGCGTTGCGCAAGCCGTGCCGCAGCCAGATTGCCCGCTCGCGCAAGCCTTTGGCGCATGCCGTGCGAATATAATCCTGGCTGACCACATCCAACATGGACGCCCGCATATAACGCGAATAGCCGGAGACGCCACCGGCCGCCAACACGATGGTGGGCAGGATGAGGTATTCTAGCCGGCTGGTTACGGGCGGGCAGGAATCGTCAAGGGTGGTTTTGCAGCGGCCGCCAAACGGCAAGATGCCCAGCAGGGCGGCGAAGATCAAGATCAACAACAAACCCAGCCCAAAGCTCGGCACCGAGTCGACGATGACCGCGCCGACCCGACTGACTTGGTCGAATGCGCCACTGTGGTAAACCGCCGCGACGATACCAATGGCAATGCCAATGGTGAAGCCGGTGATGAGCGAAGTGAGACCGAGCTCCAACGTTGCGGGCAAGCGCTCGACCAGCACGCTCAAAGCCGCGCGTTTGTAGTAGACAGAATTGCCCCAGTCGCCACGGAGGATGCCGTATTTATTGCCCGGCGGCAGCTGTTTCAGCACAGGTTCGCCGCTGGCTTCATCAATCATGGGTTTGCCGTGCTCGTCCAGGGAGGGGGCGTAATGGTCGATGAAGAAGACCGAGCCGTCGGCCAAGCCATCGCCATCTTCGTCCCAGCGCATCCAGTCATCGCCGGTCAGCCAGCGCAGGTACTGCACGAGCAAAGGATCGTTGTAGCCAAGAATGTATTTTAGCTCTTCTTTCTCGCGTGGCTTCATTCGGTTATTGAACGCCAGTATCTCGACCGGACCGCCCGGCGCCAGCGAGATCAAGATGAATACAAAGAGCGTGATGCCAAAGACCGTTGGAATGGCTTGCAGCAAACGGCGGATGATGTATTTGGTCATCGTTGCTCGCTAGCTCCCGCCGACGCGCTTGTGATAAAAGGGGGCGACCCAACTCGAGCCGCCCCCGCAACTTGCTTCTTTGGGCCGTGTTGCCCCGCCGCCTGCTATTGCTCAGAGACCATCCAGGCGTCGATATTCCAGCGCGAGCCACCGGGACGCGGCGACCAGTTTTCTACTGTGGTCTGTGCTGCCAGCAGCACATCGCCGGTGCTGATCCAAATCCAGGGCGATTCATCGCGCAGAATCTGGTAAGCCTCGCCGTACATCTCTTTGCGCACATCGACATCGCAGCCCGGCACCAAACGCGCGCCTTCGATCAGCTCATTCAAGCGCGGGTTGTTGAAAGACTGCGTGTTGTAGCCAGCGCCCACGACATCGGCTTCGGGCAAAAAGATGCTGGCGATGCCGTTGGGGTCGGCAGGTGTCGCCAAGCCCCAGAACACGCCGATGGCATCGTAGGTCTGCGCCGTGAACTCGCTGACCAAGGTGCCAAACTCGACAAATTCGACCGTCACATCAAAGCCCAGCTCGTTCCACTGGTCTTGCAGGATGGTGTAGAGCGCTTCCTGGCTGGTGTTGCCGGCGTTGGTCTTGGCGGTGAAGGCCAGCGGCGCGCCCTCTTCGGCATACAGGCAACCATTGCATTCGCGCACGCCATCGCCATCGCTGTCGCTGAAGCCGGCTTCGTCCAGCAGCTGCATGGCTTTGTCGGCGTCGAAAGGATAAGGCTCGAGCCCCGCAGGGAAGCTCCAGTCGGTCGGACGCACATGCGAGGCGACCGGGATGCCGGTGCCGAAGAATGCGCCATCGTTGACCTCATCGAAGTTCATGCCATAGTTGAGCGCCTGGCGCACGCGCGCATCGCCCAATATCGGATGATGCCCCTGGTCAATCGGGTTGCCATCTTCATCCAGCCCATCTTGCGGGTTGGTCGGGTCGGCAATGTTCAGCGACAAGAAGCGGATGGTGCCGGCTGGCGTCTCGTAAGTCTGGAATTCGCCCGCAGCGCCGCGTTCTTTGACATCTGCGCGGTTGGCTTGCGGCACGCTGTCTACCCAGGTCAACTCGCCAGCGAAGAATTGCTCCATCTGCACGACTTGGTCGGTGACGACCTTGTAGACCCAGCCTTCGGGGATGACCGCGCCCATCTCAGCATCGGTGTAGTCGGGGTTTGCCAGCAGGGTGGTCTGTTCGCCCGGTCGGAAGTTGGCGAAGACAAAAGTCTCGCCGCCTGTCACAGTCGGGTTGAGGTTGTATTCGTTCTCGTCCATGCCGGCGTAGTCGTCGCCGTAGACTTCTTCAAACACATGCGCGGGCACCGGAGTCACCGGCTCCAGCGTATTGATGAGCGTGCAGTTGGCTTCGTCAAAGGTGATGGACAGCGTGTGCTCGTCGATGACTTCGTAGCTTTCTACGCGGTCGATCAACTCCTGGCGCGGCGAAGACGTTTCGCCACTCAGCACAGCATCCAGGAACCAGGCGACATCAACTGCGGTGATAGGCACGCCATCGCTCCACACCATGTCATCGCGCAGGTGGAAGGTATAGGTCATGCCATCTTCGCCGATATCCCAGGCGGCCACCAACGCGCCTTTGGCGCCAGGCATATATTGCACAGTTGCCGAGTCTACACCGATGAAGTCGGGATACATGCGGGCGATGACATCGTTGGATGTGCCATCGTTGGAGATGATGGGGTTGAAAGTAGTGGGGTCATCGCCGAAGTTGGGCTCGATGATCGCGCCGCCGCTGCCGAGATCTTGCGCCAGCGCCGGCACGCTTATAATTAGCAGGGCAAATGCAAGCAATGGGCAGATTAGCAAGAATCGTCTGCTGCGTCTCATGGTGCAATTCTCCTCGTCGGGTGCATAGACAGATGGGTTCGCTTACCGTAACCTGCATTTTAGCAGATTTCTGATGATCGGCGCGATGTTTCTGTTATAGCGGCCGAACCATTTCCACATTACATTTGCGCTATAATCTGAGTGAGGCATTCGAGATAGGGACGAAGGCGCTATGGCTACATTGACGCGACAGGTTACTGCCGACAACTTCCTGGAAGTCGCCAACCTGCCTGAATATGCCGACCGCAGCATTGAGTTGGTAGAAGGAGAACTCTGCGAGATGCCCGTTACAAACAACGATCACTCAGAGATTGAAAGCCGCTTGTCAACATTGATTGGCTATTATGTCATGCTGCACAAACTGGGACGCACCTACTCAGGTAACGCTGGTGTAATCGTCGAGCGCAATCCTGACGGCAGAGACACCGTGCGCGGGCTGGATTTCGTCTTCCTGAGTGCCGAAAAAGCGCCTCGCCGTCTTCCGCCGGGACTAATCGAAATCGCGCCCGACCTGGTGATTGAAGTGATCTCGCCCAGCAACACAGCTGATGATACCCGCTTGAAAGTGCGCCAGTTGCTTCAGGCCGGCTGCGCGCAAGTGTGGATCGTCTATCCCAAGCTCCGCGAAGTCGATGTGCACAGCTCCGATGGCATCAAGACGTATGGCGAAAGCGACACGCTCGCCGCGCCCGATATCCTGCCCGGTTTCGAAATCGCAGTCGCGGACATCTTCCCCGCGTAGCTGGATAGCCCCCAGCGTATCCAGCGACCTCTACGCCCTCTGGTTTCTCTGCGTTTCACAGCGCCTATGTTACAATCAGATCACACAACAGAGGACGCATGACCATGGCTCTCTTGACACGCTCTCCAGCAGAAACACGCCTCAGCGTCGAAGAATACCTGAAAATCGCCAGCCGGCCCGAATATGCCGATTGCCGGGTCGAGCTCGTGGAAGGAGAAATCGTCACCATGCCCCCGCCTCAAGCATTTCACGGTGTCGTTCTGGGTAGGTTATTCGCCCGGCTGTTTGCATTTGTAGAGGCGCGCAGTCTTGGATATGCGACTGCTGGAGACGCCGGCTTCTTGCTGGATCGAGACGAGATACATGGCGACACGGTGCGCGGCATGGATATTACTTTCATCAGCCGCGACAAGATACCTGGCAGCTTTCCACGAGGCTTGCTTGAAATCGCGCCCGACCTGGCCATCGAAGTCATGTCGCCGTCCAACACGGTCAGCGACACCAACCTGAAGATCGAGCAGCTGCTGCAGGCTGGTTGCGCGCAAGTGTGGATCGTGCATCCCGATCTGTGCCGCGTCGATGTGCACAATATGGACGGAATGCGCATCTACCGCGAAGGCGACACGCTCGCCGCGCCCGGCATCCTGCCCGGCTTCGAAATCGCAGTCGCGGATATCTTTCCGAGTTAAGCGGAACATGAATCACAGTCGCAGAAAAGGTGAAATTGGGGCGATACTGATATCGTCCGCTGCATGACAACCTCGCTCCCCAAGCTCACAACGGCACAGCGCGCCTTGGTCGATGCGCCGCTGGAACGCAAACTCTGGCTGGAGGGTATTGCTGGCAGCGGCAAAACCAGCAGCGGCATCGCGCGCGTTCTACGTCTGCTGGAGCAAGGCGTACCCGCCGAGACCATCTTGTTATTTGTGCCCCAGCGTTCCCTGGCGAATCCCTACCGTGAAGTCTTGCGCGGCTACCCCGGCTACAGCGGCGGACAATTGGCTGTACACACCATCGGCAGCCTCTCGAAAGACCTGGTCGAGACATTCTGGTTTCTCATCGCCGAGCGAACTGGCTTCGCTCACCCGCACGACTTGCCCAACTTCCTCAGCCTGGAGATGGTGCAGTATTTCATGACTCGCGCTATCGAAACGTTGGTGGCGCAGCGCGATTATTTCAAAAGTGTGCGCATTGATCGCGCTCGCCTCTACAGCCAGATCGTCGACAATATGAACAAGGCGGCGTTGGTCGGCTTTCCTATCAGCGAGATCGGCACGCGTTTGAAAACAGCCCTGGGCGGTGGCGTCGAGCAGGCGCATATCTATGACGATGCCCAAACCTGCGCCATTGCCTTCCGCGAATACTGCCTGCAGCGCAACCTGCTGGACTTTTCCTTAACTGTCGAGTTGTTCAGTCAACAGGTGCTGGCGCTGCCCGTGGCTCGCGACAACTTGCGTGGGCGCTTCCAGCATCTGATCGCCGACAATGTCGAAGAAGATAACCCGGCCGCCCATCGCTTCTTGATGAGCCTGTTGCCGAACTGCAAGTCGGCGCTTTTGATCTGCGACCGCGATGCCGGCTTCAGACGTTTCCTCGGCGCCGATCCCGAAAGCGCCGACCGCCTGCGCCAAGCCTGCGACAGCCACGCCACGCTCGAAGACTCTTTCGTTATGAGCGCCCCAATCGCCGCTTTGGGCGCGCATCTGTCTGCGCCGCTGCTTGGCGAAGAAGCCGCCGCAGAGACGGACTTCCGCCCGGCGCTGATCACCGAAGCTCACCGCTATCATCCGCAGATGATCGAGTGGGTTTCGGAGGAAATCGGCAAGCTGGTATTTGAAAAGGGCATCAAGCCGCAAGAGATCGCTGTTCTGGCGCCATTCATGTCCGATGCGCTGCGATTTTCGCTCTTCGAAAGCTTGCGGAGGCGCGGACTTTCGGCGCGGTCGCACCGTCCCTCGCGGGCGCTGCGCGATGAACCGGCCGCGCGTACCTTGCTGACCCTGGCGCGACTGGCGCATCCGGGCTGGGGCGCGGCGCCGGTCCAGTTCGACCTGGCATTTGCTTTGACTCAGACAATTGCCGGGCTCGACCTGGTTCGCGCCAAGTTGCTCTGCGATGTGCTGTATCGCGATGGCAGCCTGCATCCATTCAGCGGCATCACCAACGCAGCCATGCAAGACCGCATCACCTTTGACATCGGCAAGCGCTATGACCACCTGCGCGACTGGATTGCGGCATACAGCGAGGGCGAGCCGATCGCGGCGCTGGATATCTTCTTCCGCCGTTTGTACAGCGAAGTCTTGGCGCGGCGCGGTTTTGGCTTTCATGCCGATGTCAACGCCAGCAACATCAGCCGCAACCTGGTCGATTCGGCGCGGGGTTTTCGCTGGGCGCTGGACTTCCTGCGGCGTTATGACGATGACATCGACCTGGCGCGCGATTATGTGCAGATGGTCGAGCGCGGCCTCATCGCCAATTTTTACCTGCGCGACTGGATAGAAGAAGCCGAAGACAGCATCTACATCGCGCCTGCCTATACCTTCCTGCTGGGCAATCGCGCTGTCGATGTGCAATTCTGGCTGAATATCAGCAGCGAAGGCTGGTCGAGCCGATTGTTTCAGCCGCTGACGCATCCGCATGTGCTCAGCCGGGGCTGGCAGGCTGGCGCAGTCTGGAGCGAAGCCGACGAGCAAGAGCTGGAACGCCAAACCCTGCGGCGGCTGGCGCTGGCATTGACGCGGCGCTGTCGTCAGGCTGTCTATCTGGGCTACAGCGAGCTGGGCGAAAGCGGCTACGAGGCGCGTGGCTTGCTGCTAGAAACGCTTCACACGGCATTGCGGCGCGTCCATGCTGGATTAAGACCCCCCTCAGTCCCCCCGAAAAGTCGGGGGGAGGCAACGGCGCGCGCGGATTTCTACGCATGTCGGGGGATGGGGAACGGCCCCACATACACGAAAATAGACACTCCCCCACCCTCAATTCCTTGACAAGCCAGGAAATGGCATTACAATGGAAAAATATGCGATAAGCTAGGTATTTTATCTATGCGTTTCAGAACAACCTCTTATCCATATGGCGTCGACCAGGCAAGAATGGAGTATCGAAAGATGAATGCTGGCAAGCCCACCCCCCCCCCCCCCTCCGACCCCCCCTCACCCGCCACCCCCCCCCCCCCCCCCCCCCTGTAATATCGCGTAATTCCGCTTCGTTTCATTTCCAATCCGCGTTCGCATTCAAGGTAATACTCGCCGCGCTGGTCTTGCTTTTGCTGCCGGCGGGCAGGGGTAATGTAATTCACTGTTGGGCATCTCTCACCCACGAAAGGGGATCATCATGAAGGCTAGATTACTGATTGCGATACTGCTGCTGGTATTTGCGACAGCGGCTCAAGCGCAGGGGCCAGGCGGCTCAGGCGATATTGGTGACCCAATACAACAGCCTGAGACCGTCCCAGAGACCCCCAAGCGTTCTGCTGCATACATCCAGTCGGTCAAAAACTTAACGACCGACGAGAAAGCCTTGCAGTTCTATAGCCGTGTGACGCCTACTCTCTGTAGGGAAACATGCAGAGACGAGTTTTACTTCTTGCCCCAAATATCGTGGGTAGCTCCGAAAGCCAGCCAAGATGTGACCAGTTACCGGGTAAGCTGGTCTGTCGGTCGCAATTGGCGTGGCCTTGGCAAGAGCAATACAGCTCGTCGCGGCAATATGATTGTTCAGGCGGGCAGCACTTCGAACTTCGTGACCCTCCCAGCGGTGAAGATAAAGGCAGGAGAAACGCTGTACATCCGCACTCGCGCTCGGTTCTGCTGCGGCGTGAAGGGACCCTGGAGCGAGCTTACGATGACGTACGATTGACGTCAGTTATCGTGTCGCGGCTCGTCTACGCAAACGAAGCCCCCGGCTGTTCGCCAGGGGCTTTTTGCTTTTGCTTTCAGCGCGACGCTCGATGGGGGAAAAGAGAACCGCCCGATTTCTCGAGCGGCATGAAGTCTCAATCTCTGCTTGACAAGCGCATTGGGTGGCTATCGGCATAACCCGGGCTCTGAGTGAAGCATGGTCCCATCGTGGGCGTAAAAGATAGACGATGACTTTACGCAGGCGTCACGGCTTGTATCAGCGTAAATGGCCCGCACGCGAACACGAAAGGTCTTGTCTCCGGTTTGGACTCCCGCAGGGACGGCCACCTTAAATGACACATCTAGCCCGCCATATGTACCCGCGTCAAAAAACAGATTGCCGCGCCGCAGATGATCTGGGTTAGGCTTCTTGTAGCTCAACCACTTCTGGCCCGAAGTCCAAGAAACGCGATATTTGACAGGCTTCTCAAGCGTCAACCCCGCCTCCAAGTAAACAGACAAATCGAGCGTCGTGCTGAACCCTTTGAAGTCCCGCGCATCATTTGCCGAGATTTCTCCGTCAAATAGTAACGAGTAAATTTTGGCCTTCCCGGCCAGCTTGTCGGAAGCCCCCTCGGTATCCTCGGCAGTCGCCACGCCAGCCAGCGCCAGCAACAGCAGAACCACGCCCAGTATTCTACGTTTCATGATCCGCCCCTTCCTAATCCTTCCGTACATGTTCGATCTCCTTCGATTCAACTATGCCGATTGACGATTTTCAAAGCCGCTCCCACAGCCGACCCGGGACCAGCGCCAAGGCTCCGCAGGCGAAGCAGGCGGCATGCCGGTCAGTGAGCTTTGAGAACGGGATTTGATTAGAGGGGTGCAGCGAAAATGAAGTGAAGCGCTATTATTGCTAGATATTA